>JGI24695J34938_10003091_pt1 | contig 11909 bp, 16 predicted proteins | sample TergutCo191P3_FD_34938 | JGI IMG/M metagenome (IMG submission 34938) | reverse complement strand
CTCAGTATAATACAGGCAATAGAAGCCCCCGCACCTCTCTCCGTTTTTCGGAATGATGTGTCAAAAGGTGGGCGATTTTTCACTTAAACGCACGAGGTAATAAAATGAGAGAAGAATTCAGAATACTTTCGACCACTGCTATACTGGGGTATGGCTTCCCTGTTGAATCTTTTGAGGAAGGAATGAAGCGAAACCCTCACCTCATAGCCGTTGACGCAGGCTCTACCGACCCGGGACCGTATTATCTGGGAGCGGGAGTCTCATTCACAGACAGAGGTGCTGTAAAGCGTGACCTTGAGTTTATGATAAGAGCGGGTGTAGAGCGAAAAATACCCGTGTGTATCGGAACTGCGGGCGGTAGCGGCGGTGAGCCTCATGTGAGGTGGAACAGAGAAATTATTGAGGAGATTGCAAAAGAAAACAATCTCAGTTTCAAGCTCGCCGTAATACACTCCGAGCTGCCAAAGGACATGATAAAAACTGCTTTTAATGCGGGGAAAATCCACACCGCAAAGCCTGCTCCTCCGCTCTCAACGGAGTTGCTGGACGAAACTACACGGATTGTCGCTCAAATGGGCGTAGAGCCATTTATTAAAGCATATGAGGGTGGAGCTGACGTGATTTTGGCAGGTCGTGCATATGACCCTGCCGTTTTTTCGGGAATTGCAGTTGCAAATGGTTATGACATGGGGCTTGCAACACATCTTGGCAAAATTTTAGAATGTGCCGCTATTTGTGCCGCCCCCGGCAGCGGCTCGGACTGTATGTTTGGATACATCGGTGAAGATTACTTCCGCGTCGAGCCTTTGAGTAATGTACGAAAATGCACAACTGTATCGGTTGCGGCGCACACGCTCTACGAAAAATCCGACCCGAGCATTTTGCCCGGCCCCGGTGGTCATCTGGACTTGACCGAAGCGCATTTTGAGCAAGAAACTGAGAGCATTGTCCGCGTGAGAGGCAGCAAGTACGTCAAAAGCAAAAAATATACATTAAAACTCGAAGGTGCGAGAAAAGTCGGTTATCGCACGGTGTCAATCGCCGGAACTCGTGACCCTGTGATGATGGAGCAAATGGATAACATCATCAAAGGGGTGAAAGCGCGAGTCGCCGATAATTTCGCAGATAAGGATATTAAGTATGATTTAAGCTTTATTGTTTATGGCAGAGACGGTGTTATGGGTGCACTTGAACCGCTGAGAGATGCTCCGAAATCACATGAGTTTGGGATTGTCATAGAAGCTATTGCAGACACTCAGGAACTTGCCAACACCATCTGCGCTACCGCACGCTCAACCATGCTNCATTACGGTTATGAAGGCAGGCGTGCTACGGCGGGAAATCTTGCTTTTCCGTATTCCCCNAGCGATTTCAAAGCAGGAGANGTTTACGCTTTCAGCGTCTATCATTTGATGGACGTGGACGACCCCGCAGAGTTTTTCCCGATTGAGTATATTGAGNTGTAGGAGAGATTATGAAAACAAAGATTACAGATATAGCCNGCGTTATTCGCAGTAAAAATTCAGGGCCGTATGAGCTGACATTTGACATTATTTTCAACGAGNTTAAAGACTTTGAACGTGTCAGAGATTCAGGCGTTATAAACGAGAAGCTNATTTGCTCNCTGTATAACTTGACTCCTGATAAAATAGTCAGCATAATAGCTTTTTCTCCGGCAAAAGCTATCAAGGCAACAATCAGGCGNCCNNTTTGCTCAGGAGATATTGGCGAAACAGACGTCTACGGCGCACAGCAACACGCCCCGCTCTTGGGCTTGGAATTTGATTTTTAGGGAGGACAGACGATGCCATATTCAGCAAGAATGCAGAAAAGCCATCTATACAGCATATTTTTTGCGCCGAGAGGCGGTGAGCGCATGGCAGACCTCGGAATGCAGATTGCGCAACTTTACTTGAGCCCGTTTGACAAAATAATAGGGCTTATAGGCGTTGCGGGAAGCGGAAAAAGCATGATAATAAAAGGCATGTTTCCGGGGCTTGAGCTAACAAACGATGATGAAGGCGTGAACGTAAGGCCGCTGCCGCTGTTCAACGTTGATGAAACAGGCTTTTACACAGCGCACACTTATCACATTGATATACGATTTGAGTCCGCATTTATGCAAATGCATGAACTCGCCTCTGCTATTTTATATGCAGTAAATAAAGGCAAGCGCGTAATTGTGGAGCATTTTGACCTTATATATCCGCATCTGGGGAGAAATGCACATATGCTTATTGGGATAGGCGAAGAAGTAATCATAACACGCCCTACTCTCTTTGGACCGAAACCGCAGGAAATCTGTGATATTGTGTTCAAATCCGTATCCACGAGATTAAGAGTTCACACCGCAGAGGATTTATGCGAATTTTGCCTTGCAAAACAAGGCGTTGACCCGCATTTGTACGACCACGCAGAAGTACGCAGAGGGTTCATTCTGAGCTTTGTCCAAAATCCGAAAATTGACCTTGCGCTACTGGAAAAGCAAATAAATGACATTATTGATGACGATGTTGACATATCTTATGCAGACGAAAGACACATACTCATAGACGATGAGCTGCACGAATGTACCGGGCCGAGAATGCACGTGCGCAGTACAGGGGAAATTGAAAAGGTGACATTGCTCAAAGAAATCCTGCAAGAACCCATTACAGAACTGTACTTGCTCGTTGGCGTAGTAGGGGAACTTGAGGACTTAAACGACATAAATCACATCGTTCTGTAAATTTCTCATAATTTATCACAAATATACCATTGCACTTTTTGGGAAACTGTACTATTATTAGGTGCAAGTAAATGCGAGGGGAACTGATGAGGATACACGTATTTGCTCGCATATACGAAGAGGGGAAAAGATATTTTTTTAAAGGAGAGGGATTGGAAATGACAAATGACATAGTTGATTTTGACAAAAGACTTACAAACGCAATGGAAGAAAGAGGCATATCGCAAGCGGATTTATGCAGACTGACAGGTCTTGCATCGTCTATGGTATCTCATTATTGCACCGGACAGCGTATGCCATCAATCGCAGCAGCCCTGAAAATTGCAAAAGCACTCGGTACTACAGTTAGTTTTCTNGCCTATGGCGAAATGAGAAAAAGCACCTCAGCCGGCGGTGATATGCAAGTTGCGGAAGCAGGTGCTTCATACGATAACGAAAAACCGCTTATCCGCAACAACGATGATAAGGAAGATTTGATTGACAGGATTTGTTTGCTCAATCTTGAAGGTCAGAAAAAGGTGCTTGCGTATATCGAAGACCTGTTGGCGACAGGCAAATATAAGTAAACACAAAGAGGTTCGAAGAATGTTCGTAGATAAGGCGGAGATAGCGGTCAAGGCCGGTAAAGGCGGCAACGGAGCGGTATCGTTTCACCGCGAGAAGTACATATCAGCGGGAGGNCCCGACGGCGGCGACGGCGGCCGNGGNGGAAATATCGTATTGACCGTTGATACAAATATGGCTACGCTCATGGACTTTCGATACAANAAAAAATATGTTGCACCAAACGGTGTTGACGGCAGTGGAAAAAATAAATCCGGAAAAGACGGAAAAGACCTTACTATTCGTGTTCCTGACGGAACGGTCGTTCGTGACAANGAGAGCGGCGCNATAATAGTNGATATGTCAGGTACGCAGTCATTTAAACTGGCGCGTGGAGGCAATGGCGGTTGGGGAAACACCCACTTTGCCACTCCTACGCGCCAGGCTCCGAGATTTTCAAAAGCAGGACTCCCGGGCGAAGAACTGAGTATTATACTTGAGCTTAAACTACTTGCAGACGTAGGGTTGATTGGTTTCCCAAATGTGGGCAAATCCACCCTGCTCTCCGTAGTATCAAAGGCGACCCCAAAAATAGCTGACTATCACTTTACGACGCTGGTTCCCAATCTGGGCGTGGTTTACGTGGGTGAGGATAGCTCTTTTGTGCTTGCAGATATTCCGGGCATTATAGAAGGTGCTTCGGACGGTGCAGGGCTTGGGCATGATTTTTTGAGACATATTGACAGGTGCCGCCTATTTATCCATGTGGTTGACGTTTCAGGCTCTGAAGGGCGTGACCCGATTGAAGATTTCAAAACAATAAACTCTGAACTCAGCAAATATAGCCCCGAAGTCGCCGGAAGGCAGCAGTTGGTTGCTGCAAACAAGTGTGATATTATCCAAGATGAGGAGCTTCTTGAAAAGTTTTGCGAGTATGTGACTAAAGAGGGACATAAGCTGTTTAAGATTTCTGCCGTGACGACAAAAGGTGTCACAGAGCTTGTGAACACAGCAGCTGCGGAACTTTCAAAGCTTCCACCGATAAAACGATTTGAGCCTGACTACGTTCCAAANCAGCAGATAAAAGGNAGNCCTGAGGATCTTGTCATAGAAAACTTTGATGATGTTTGGTCTATTGAAGGNGTGTGGATTGAGCGGCTTATGCAAAATGTAAATTTTGAGGACCATGAATCGAGAATGTTCTTTAACAGGGTTCTNCGCAACGCAGGAGTGTATAANCGTCTGCAAGACATGGGCATTGAAGATGGCGATACACTCAGCATATATAACATCGAATTTGAATATGAGAGTTGACGAGTAAAGNACTATGCTGTAGAATATGCAAAGAAAAANATGAATGGATAAGTTGTTTTATGAAANTATTCGCAGTGTTGGTGCCGATTTATGCGATTTTAGCAGGCATAGGCGGCTTTTTGCTCAGAAGCCGTGAACTTGCCAATGTGTTTGACCCCGTTACAGGATTACCCGGGCGCGGNGCTCTTACTACTGCCGCTTTAATCGTATTCACAATCCTTAATCTGCTGGCAATCATNGCATTTTCAGCCTATGTCAGAGTNAAGCGCAAATCGCCAAACGGGTTTGTAAACACGTTTGGAGCAGACCCGATATTTTACCCGATACTATTTGTTATTATCGGGATTGTTTGGCTTGTCGGAACGTATATGCTATTTAGTAGTTTCAGAACAGCGGGCGAGCTTGTTTTGCCGAATATCATTTTTCTGAGCCTGTCAGCACTTGCGGCAATTTGTGTGGTGGTTTTTGCTATACAGATATTTCAAGACTCCCGACGCAAATCGTCATACGCACTCAGCTTAGTGCCGACGATATTTTTGTGTTTTTGGCTCATCTTCTTATACGTGCAAAATGCGACAAATCCGGTACTGTTGAGCTTTGTTTACCAGTGTCTGGCTATTGCTGCGGCTGCTTTGGCGTTCTATTTTACATCAGGCTTTCTGTACAACAAATCTGCCCCGGGCAGAGCAGTTGCGTCATATTATGCGTCGATTTACTTCAGTGCCATAACGCTTGCTGATAACATTCACATAGGGGAAAGGCTAATTTTTGTCGCAATTATTGCGGCGAGTTTGGTTCACCTTTCTGTAATGTTACGNCATCTTGAACGCAAATAACCCGAGAGCGGAGTGATTTTGTTTGACTCTTAATATAGTTATGCTCAAGCCGCAGATTCCNCAAAATNCAGGCAATGTAGCCAGAACTTGCGCGGTCACAGGCGCACGACTGCATTTGGTTGGCCCGATGGGTTTTGAGGTTGATAATAAAAAATTGAAACGGGCAGGGCTTGACTACTGGCATTTTTTAGANATCACTTATCATAGTGANATCTNTGAGTTTTTCAAAAATGTATCGGACGGCAAGCTGTCAGNAACAGACGATATGCCCGACACATCAGGTTACAATTTTTATTACTTCGAGACAAATGCGGCAAGGCTCTACACAGAGCCTGAATACGCGGATAATTCATATATTTTCTTTGGTAGCGAAATAGAGGGCATTGATGAGAACCTGCTGTATAAAAATCCAAACCAATGTGTCCGTTTCCCGATTCTTGCAGGTGCCCGTAGCCTTAACCTGTCAAATGCCGTAGCAATAGGCACTTTCGAAGTTCTCAGGCAATGGGGATTCCCAAAACTAAAGCACTTCGGCGAAATGGCAGAGTGTTTATAACAAAAACAATTAAATAACTTTAGATTTTGTGGTTGACAATTGCTCTCGGAGTTACTATAATGTTTCCACAACTAAGAAATATGCGCGAGTGCTGGAATTGGTAGACAGGCATGGTTGAGGGCCATGTGTTCGTTGAGCGTATGGGTTCAAGTCCCTTCTCGCGCACCAGTAGGAGTGTTCTTACCGTACTTGACGGTGAAGCACTCCTTTTGATTTGCAATGGCGTTTCCAAGCTTCAGAATATGTGCCTTGCCTGACATTACCCAAGTTCTCGGCAGGGAAAACAAAAGGCGATAACTGATATAGATTTAGGAGCATTTGCCTTTGGTCATCAAGTATTTTCAGCGCATGGGAATCGAGCGTATATGTTCTTGCCGCGTTCTCGTTTTTTCCACTTGTAATATTGATGCTTTGGAAGATAGTTACTCGTGAGCCGCTTATATCTTCATTCCTAAGCCCTGTTATTTCGCCCGCAACGAGCAACACGGCTTAATTACAATACACCTTTAGTTATAATTCGTCAATTTAACAAAAAACTTGCATTAACTGAACAATAGGTTTATATAAGAACACTGTGTTTCTCAATGGTGATTTCTCTGAGACTGTGTGGCTCGTAAAACTTTAACCAAATTAAAGAGTGCCGAGATTCGTAGGAATCTTGGTACTCTTTTTGCATGCTCAAAAATCAGAAAATTATAAAACTATTGACAAAAAATTTCGTTTGTGGTATATATATGTGTGTAAGTATGTGTGAGAGAGGTGATATTATGGCAGGCAAAATGTGTCCAAGTTGTGGCAAGGCTACATTTTTTGAAACTCCTACTGGTCGGGAGTGTTCAAAATGTGGTGCTACCATGAAAATTCCAACGAATGAAGGGAAAGGCGGCAAGGGTAAGAAATGCTCTAATTGCGGGAAGTCTACCGTTTCAAATGACAGGTGTTCAAAATGTGGTGCAACATATAAGTTGCCAAAATAGGGAGGTGGAAAAATGATAGACAAAAGCTTAGTAACTGAAGCAACAGAAAATATTGGCGATTGCGATGATTTAGTTGATGGGATTGTTCATTTCCTAAAAAAGAACAAAACGAAAGAAGAAAAAGAAAAGATTGACGAAAAGAGCGAAGATTTCAGAGCTGCTGGAAAAATAGTTAAGAGTGCAGGGAAAGTTGGTGTGGCTTTGTTAGGCATTGCGGCATTGATTGCAGCGATAAAAAAGTAAGCATTGAAAGGGGAGGCTTGATTATATGTCTGATTTTGTAAATTGCGCTGTATGTGGAGTTGAGCAATGCGAGGAAGATAGCCCTATAAGTTGTTGGCGTGGACTTCTTTGCCAATCATGTTGGTACGAAGCGGAGGAAAAAGAGTCCAGTAATTACCCAAAATATTGCTGCGGGATGGAATATGTCTCAAATGAGGTAGTATGTCGTAGTTGTGGGGAATACTTATAAAAAGTAATCTTCCACCATTTTTTCTTATGTATCCTAAACGTCAAGTTAGTAGCCCTTGCTACGCGAGGGAGGGCCTGCTGTTGGGGCTTGCGCTCCGATCCGTCGCCGACCATGCCCCGATATATCCATATCATTGAAGTGTTTCTTATGGGATTGACAGACTGAGGGTATTCAATTGTCCTCTGAGGTGAGATGTTTGAAAACTCGTAAAGCGTGGAGTAGAAGAATAGACCACGTAAACAGACTAATTTACAATTTTGATGAAAACAAAAACCTCTTAATTATCGCTTGCAGAAGGTATTATGAGGACTAAATAATTGGTAGTACAATAAATTATGTACTACCTTCAGGAGGTGAAACAAAATCTTATGGGACTTCTAAAACTAAACATTATCGAAAATATTCCAATTAAACTAAATATCGGAAAAAGAAAAGCGTATAGGCATAATCATAGTAAAAATCGCGACAATTTATACATTAAGTTAGCGAAAATCATCAAGCTATTCCCTGATTATACACCAGCTGACATTCTGTATTCATCGATGAATGGAGACACCCCTTGTTTTAGAGGCGATTATGATTCTGTGATTAAAATTATTAACATTAAAATAGAGAATGCTCAGATTAAGTTGGAAAGTGCATGGAATTTGAAGCAAAAAGAAAACGTAAAAATAGAAATCTCTAATTGGAAACATATGATTGAAAAGCTTGAAGAAAATAAGAGAGTATTTGATTATGCAAATACTCTATATGAGATGTATAAAAAAAAGCATTCTGGTCAAATTGAACTCCTCTTTAGTCAGGAAGTAAGAAACAAAATGGTTGGATTTAACGTTTTTATTAACAATGCTTTTGGAATGCCTGGGCACCTCATTAAAGAAGATGATGTCTATAAAAATAAAAATGATCTAATTTTCACTATGCGTAGAGATATAGGAATGATATAGCAAAAGCAGTACAGGATAATTTATCTATCTCAAGTATGATAAAAAGCGAGGAATTTTTATCATATTATAATCAAAGACAGGGCGCAAAGCTAGCTCTGCGCCTTGCTGCTTTTTTGTGGTCATTTTCGTTTGTTTTTGATGTAAACTTAGCTCATCGACTGCCGTTAAACCATTGTAATTAATTGCTTTTTTTAAAGTCATATATCGCCAATTGACCACCAAAATGACACCAAATGACAACTCTGGTTTTTAAGAGTTGTCATTTGGTTTTATGCTGTGGTAAGTCCGTAAAAAGTACAGAAATGCTTTACAAACAATCGCACAAGAGATATAATATTTATGGAGGAGCGTGATAGTCATGGCAAATACTACAGTGAAAATTTCACCACCCACACAAGAAGAAATTGAAATGGTACGGGAAAATCTCTGTGCAAAGCTAAAGCAAGCTGAAAATCAGCCACTCTCTGAAAAGCGTAGTGCGTCAATTGTTTTTTCTGAAAAGAGGGAAGTGCTGGAGGAATTATTAAGTGCAAGAATATAGCGTCATTCTTTCAGATATTGCCGAAAATGATTTAGATGAAGTCGTTGAGTATTTGAGCAATTTCTCCCCTAATATTGCCCGGCGGTATTACGATGAAATTATGGTTAAAACCTTGTCACTGTCTCTAATGCCACAGCGTTGTCCCTTTGTTCATGATGATGATTTGCGGAAAAAAGGCTACCGCTGGCTATTTGTCCGCAACTATACAATATTCTTTGTTGTTGATGAAGAATACCATGTGGTAGATATTCGTGCGATTATGTATTCAGGTAGAGAATATACGGCACTATTATGATGAAATCATTTATTTTTCAGTATAAGTGTTTTGGTATTTGCATTATCTTGATTATTCATCGAATTGTGTCAGGCAAAAGGTTAAAATAAGTATTTTCTGATTTAGGGACTGCAATATCAAAGCATACGCAAGGTTGAAACCGCGCATATGCTTTTTGTTTGCCTACGCCAAACCACACGGTCGTTGCCTTTTTTCTTAAGACCCTACATAACAACTACCGAGAACATCAAAGATTTGTTGACATTTTACTAAATTCGGTGTATGTTTATGAAAATCATGCGAATTTCACTCTTAACTACAAGACAGGAGACTGGATTTATGAGTATAACCGTTAGAAAAGCCACAGAGGCAGACAAGGCGAAACTTAAAAACAATCCCACATGGGGCTGCGACATCTCAGAATTTGACTGGCACTATGACAGCGAGGAAATATGCTGGTTGACCGAGGGTGAAGTTACCGTTACTTACGATGGTGGCAGTGTATCGTTCGGAGCAGGCGATTTTGTGCAGTTCCCTAAGGGGCTGTCATGCGTCTGGAAAGTCACAAAACCTGTTACAAAGCATTATGAATTCAACTAAAGGCTTATTATATGTCAGAGAATAAGAATGTAAAAGAAAACAAAAAATGGGAGTTCGAGGACTGGGCGTTTTTAGTTACGGGAATAATCGTCGGGTTTCTCTTAATTGTGCCTGATATTTTGTATGCTCAATTTGACATCATCTTTTTGGGTGGAAGCTTAGGCGATGAATCTGACACGCTATTGTCAATTGGCGAGCAATACTGGAATATTAACAGCCTTCGTGCCGTATCACCGCTTCTGTTTTTGCTGACAACGACTATAGTTTTCTTTTATGAAGCAATTCATGCGAGAAAAAACGGAGGATACGAAGGGTCGGTATTTACGCACACTTTTGAATCGCTGCTTGAAGATGCGCTTTATATGGCGATTACCACGATAATGGTATATGCAGCTGTGTTTGCCGGAGCAATGTATATCTCGTGGCTTGCAGGCCCTATATCGTGGATTTTATTTGTATTCATTTTCCCATTTGTGAGGAGAAAAAGCACAAGAAGCTCAGAAGAAACTCAAATGCCGTGGCTGCTTCTGCTTATATTTGCAGCAGGGCTTATAACAGAGCTCTTGACAATGCAGTGGATTGCATTTCCGCTGTCGTGGCTTGTCATTTGCGCAATTAAACTAATTGAGACCATTCGCGAGGGCGTGCATACTGTTGATACGGTTTTTGACGTACTATACTATTCGTTCTCAATTATGCTCATGGCAGTAGGGGTTGGCTTTGATTTTTGGATTGCATCTTGGGCAGCCTTCCCGATTGCAATGTTTATCTGCTGGGTGCTGAGCAAATTCGGAAAGTTTAAGAAAGTCAAGAAAGTCACGGACGCGAAGGAGGAATAACGCATGAAAAAAGCTTTACTAATTGGAAATTACACGAAGCCTGACTGGCACCCGATTGTGGGGGAATGAATATGAAAAATTATGAAAACGCAATAAATATCATGACTGAACGATTTGCAAAAGACAGCCTTATTGCAGTCGCTACAACAGACGGAAAACGTTTATATAACCGTATCGTTGATGCGTACTACGATAACGGAGCATTTTACATCAGCACACACGCACTTTCAAGTAAAATGAAACAAATTGAAACAAATTCGGAAGTTGCTGTCTGCGCTGTTGATTGGTTTAGCGGACACGGCACAGGAAAGAATCTCGGTTGGGTGCTGGAACCGCAAAATGCCGAAATAAGAGAGAAAATTCGTAAAGCATTTGAATGGTACGATAGTGTGAATGACGAACAGGACAAAAACTGTTGTTTTTTGGAAATTCGCCTTACAGACGGCATGTTGATTAAAGACCACCATGCAATACGCTATCAAATTGATTTTGCGAATAAGACGGCACTGTTAAGTGAGAACCGGGGAGAGTTTAAGTAAAACGAACTCTAACCATCATCTTGTTCAACCGGGATTGTATTACCTCGTAGCTTGTTGATAACCCGCGGCAGAGCGTCGCGGGAAGTTTTCCAGTCCTCATCTTTGTAGCGGTAATCGTGCTTTTTTGTGAACCATTGAAGCTCATCAGCCAGACGAGTGAAACTTTCTGACTGTATCCTGTTGAGGTCGGTAAAAAACTCATCACGGGGTTGACCTGAGAGGTGCTTTGTCCCCATGTCGATAATATCAGCAAGATGCGGCAAACAGAAGCCTTTTGAGTCGGAAAAAGCCTTACGGAACTCATTATCCTTTCTATACAAATGAAAAATCGTATAGATGTAACGCTTCATCGACGTGCTTGTTTTTTCACACAAAACACATGTTTTTGTGCGTTTTCTGATGGCTTTTTCGGACGCCGACTGAGGTGAATCGGATTCGTCGCCGTCTCCCTGACTGCCTAAAATCCGTGAAAACAGCCCTCCGCCTGTTTTTGAAGCCCCGGAAACAGACTTCATAGCGAACTCCATGACCTTTGTGGTTTCAACCAAGTGTGTATGGAGGATATATGCAAGACCGAGCCGTGGTCTGTGGTCGTAGAGCATGGGAAGATGCCTGGAACAGTAACCCTTTTCGTTGCTCTCAATGCGATAATCTGACTCAACAACAGCACCGCCCAAAGCCGCCTCGACATAACTTCTGTCCGACTGATTTTGCAAATCGCAAAGAGGACATTCGCTTTGTTT
>JGI24695J34938_10003087_pt1 | contig 11915 bp, 7 predicted proteins | sample TergutCo191P3_FD_34938 | JGI IMG/M metagenome (IMG submission 34938) | reverse complement strand
ATAACACTTATATAATTAATATCAAAGGACATTCAAATAAAGATATACAAGATATTGATGCACATTTATGGTTGTATACAGGAGACGATCTTATAAACAGGTCTCATGATAATATGTATATGCATTGGTTAGGTAAATTATCGGAAGAAAGTAAAATTAATTTTGAAGAAAACANAGATTTTGATATTACATTTGAAGTGATGACATTAGACTTTCCTCTAACACNAATTGATTATTTAAACNATCCGGGCAGAATATCGATTAGCCTTAATAAAGATGTTGNAGAACAATCTGAACATGGTACAATTATGGCAGCCATTACGCATTTTAATATGACGGTNAAAGAAGCTTTATCTTTTGATATGGTGGTGTGGAGCGATGCATCAAGCAGCGGCTGGTCTTCGGGGCATGACAGAAATACGCCGATTTATGTAGTACCTGAATATTTACCTTCAATTAAAAGCAATACTATGTATAAAATTACCGCAAAAGGCCGCTCGAACGCGGATATGACAGCGGTTAATGGTCAATTCCAGTTTGGCGTAGGTAATGAAGCGACAGATCACAATAGTACTTTCGGCTCAAAAATAAATTTTAAAAAAGATGAAAATTTTAACGCGGTTTTTTATGTAGCTACCAATAGCGCAATCGACAGCAGGAATCAGAGAAATGTTATATTTAACCTGGGCAGCAATCATTCAGAAAACCCGTCCAGCAAGGCAGGCGCTGTAAAAGCGACTATTACAAACTTCTCCATGACAATTGAAGAAGTAAGAAGCGGAGAAAACGGGCTTTTCTTCAGGCTTAATGATGATGGCAGCGGATACATTGTCAAAGGAAGCGCCGCGACAAAAGGAGCGGTGAATATACCTGATATGTGGAATGAAACCGATAAGTCGGCATCATTGCCTGTAACAGAAATTGCTGATCACGCATTTGAAAATCTAATTAATATTACGAGCGTAAACATTGGAAGTAATGTGAAAATAATTGGCGATTGGACATTCATTAAAACCGGTACAACAAGCGTTAATTTACCTAATGGTTTGATTAGTATAGGCAACAACGCGTTCAGTTATACCAATTTAACAAGAGTCACCATTCCTGATAGTGTGAAAGTAATTGAAAGCGCTGCATTTCATAAGTGTCCTTATTTGACAAGTGTTTCTGTTCTTGCGGTAAATCCGCCTCATTTAGCAAATCTATCATTCGATGGTAACGAAGCCGTGTTCTTCTATGTTCCCGCGAACAGTCTTAGTGAATATAAGGGACATCTTGATTGGGGAGTCCGTTATGGCGCTGAAAAATTCTCCGCGATAGAACCGTAGAATACGGTAAAAATCAGATTATCTTGCTGTTAATGGATATGGATTAAAAATGAGAACACTTCATCAACCTCTCCAATTACCGTTAGCGGTGAAATACCTTCGGATTTTCTGACAAGGGGAAACGGAAAAATATCAATTTGTACAACTTTCGAAAAAGATGTTGCAGACTTCCGAATAAGCAGTATTGTAATTGTGAATATTGGTCAACTGAATGATATGGAGTAGTATTTACAGCAGTTATATTTACTCAATAAACTCACCTTAATAGTTATAATGGTAAGGCGGTTCATCTCGTGTTTCTATTCCTCTTCTCTTCCGTCTTGACAAGCTTTTCCTCCCTCATTAAACTATCCTTGTATATTTCAAAGGAAGTGGGGTGCAATTCCCCCGCTAACCCGTAACTGTAATTGGGAAGATTTTGTCAGGAACGAAAGTTCCGCAGCGGTCACTGGCTAACACCGGGAAGACCGACAAGAAAATTGCCCATAAGTCAGGAAACTTTGGTATGCGGTGTTTCTGTACGGAAACACACATTTTTTTCAAGGTTCGAGGAAAAGCCTGTGAAAAGCCGAATTTACCTGTCTGGAATTTTATTCTCGCTGCGATAGTTATCGGTCTTTCTGTATGACCAAAGTCATACACGTCTTTTCTCCGGCAAGGAGAGTTTTATGAATTTGGTTAGAAGAATTAACCACAGAGGAAAACTTGTAAGCTTCTGCTTATTAGCGTTGGTTCTTGTTTTCGGCGCAATGTTTATTTCGTGTACTGACCCTGGAAAGATTATACCCAATACTGATAACGCAGAACAGCCAATAATTACCGCGCAGCCTGCGGGCGGTTTTTGGAACGTGTTTCCTGAAGCTAATAATACATTTGATTTGACAGTGACAGCTAACGTTACAGACGATGGAAATCTTACTTATCAATGGTATTCAAATACAAGTAAGAGCGCAACAGGCGGCACTGCAATCACAACAAACGGCACAAGTAAAACTCTCTCTCTTTCCAAAAACAATTACACCGCAAACGGCTATCGCTATTTTTATGTTGTGGTAACAAACACAAATAATGAAACTGAAGGAGTAAAAACCGCATCGGTAACCAGCGCTGTAGCAGAGGTTGCCGTTGTTGGCAATCCTGATACTGCTTACACAACAAGCGCCATGCCTGAAAATTTAAAAGGAACCTGGACTTATGATTGGGGCGGAGGATTTATAGAAAAATATATCGTTAACGAAACAACTTTTATTTCCGAATACACCTATACAGGAACAATTGTCGGACACCGCAGTAACAATGACGGCGACGGATATATCACCATAAAATTTACAGAAAATTCAGGTTTTGTTAATTCAGAAAACATGTTCTATGTGATTCACTATAAAGACCTATCAATTTCTGAAGTAACGCTCGCAGGCGCATCATTTAGCGCTGACCCTGATTTTGAGTACGGCGTTGGTCCCGGCGGTAAAACAACACAGGCAGAGGCGGAAGCGGTAATGACAGTTTCGGCAGGTTATTTTGATTGGTACAGCATTCTTGATAAAGAAGGTTATACCAATGCCGATCATCCGCACATTTCCGCACAGCCTGCAGGCGGTTCATGGAATGCAAGCGCTAATAATACTTTTACTCTGACCGTTTCAGCTAACATTGATGATAATGGAACTCTCAGTTATCAGTGGTACAGCAATACAAGCGCAAGTAACCACAACGGAACAATAATGAGCGGAAAAACAGCCGCCACCCTTCAACTTGAAAAAGCAAATTACACCGCAAACGGCACATACTATTTTTATGTAGAAGTTACAAACACAAACAACAGCGTAAACGGAAACAAAACCGCACACTCAACAAGCAATGTTGCTACTGTTACGATAAGCGTAAATAGCGTTGCGCCCAGTTTTGAAGAACTCTTTGCTCCTTTTGTCGGCACTTGGTCAGATCCATACGGAGACACTTTTGTTTTCGATACACCTGATTACATGGGGTACGATATAATGGGTTTTATGATGGGACTGTTTATTGGTTGGGAAGGAAAAGTTCTCGACATTGCATACTTCAATGAAACCGAAGGAATGATATATATAAAAATAGAGACAAGTGAAGGCTGGGGTTTAGTTAACAGCGGAGATTTTACCGGTATATACTTTAAAAATAAAGATCCGAACAACAAGCTGATACTCAATCTTGCTGTCGAGGGAGAAAATATAATGGGCTATCAATATGGACAACCAATGTATCAAACTCTGGCAGAAGCCAAAGCGGCTTTAGACTATGAATTTGTACTCACCACGCTCATCATTACAAATGTTAATTACACCAAACAATAAATGTTTACTATACAGCAGGAAATTTTAAGGAGGATTTATGCTTTTATTTTTTAAAAAACCGGCGTTGATTTTATTTACACTCGTTTTACTTACAGGCGCATTATTTATTTCGTGCGAACAGCCTGCTGGAGTTGAACGCAGCAATGACGCAGTGCTTAAATCGTTAAGCATAAGCGCGGGGACATTAAATCCTCCTTTTAATCCAACACGCTTTAATTACACTGTTACGGTAAGAAACTCGATTAGCGAAATAACCGTTGCCGCTCAGGCGAATGACGCTGCCGCCGCGGTAATCGGCACCGGCGTAAAAACGCTGAACACAGGCAGCAATATTATTAACATCGATGTAAAAGCCGAAGACGGCAGCGGCAAAACCTACACAATAACCGTTACACGCATTGACGCCCTTGCAAGAGATATAGAAACCGCACAGGACATGGCAAAAATAGGCGTTGAAGAATCCTGGTCTCTTGCGGGCGAATATAATTTAAAAAACGATATAACGCTTGAAAACTGGACGCCTGCAGGCGAACCATTCAGCGGCGTGTTAAACGGAAACGGAAAAACAATTACGTTGACAGGAACTTCCGGTTTCGCGGGAAACAGCTCGATAATAGCAAACGATAATAATCCTGCAGGTTCTGACAATGCGTTCTTTGGAATCTTCAGTTCAATAAAAGGCGATTCTGTTTCTGTAAAAGCGGAAATAAAAAATTTAAAAATACACGCCGACAACCTTACGGTGAGCACGACGGAAGGAGCGTCAATCGGGCTATTGGCGGGTTATGCGCAAACTGCGGCAATCGACAACATTACATTATCAGGTTCGTTAAAAGTTGAATCAACTAAAACAGTTTATGTAGGCGGCGTTGCAGGCGTTGTTATGGGAGACGGACCTGCGGCGTGGGTTTCGGGAACCAATTATTTAACAGACTCAGGTTTTGTGGAAACGCAAACTTTCGTTAAAAATGTTAACAGCTCAATGACGATCGACGTTACGCCGGGAAGCGGCAGCGCTTTGGTAACACAGAACGCAAACGCGTTTTCATTTATCGGCGGCATCGTAGGCTTCTTTAAAAAAGCTGTCGGCATAGAGAACTGCCATAACACCGCTTTTGTTAAGGGCGTCAGCACAACATCAGGTTCGCAGGTAATGGCAGGCGGTATTTTGGGAGGCAGCTTTTATCAATTCACGGATCATTATTCAGGTTATATAAAAGACTGTTCATCAACAGGGGATATTACTGTAGGAGCAAAAGGTTTCTGGCCTATGGCTGGCGGCATAGTTGGTCTTTACTGCGGAGGTGACGGTAAAAAAGAAAACTCAACACGAATCGAACGCTGCTTTGCAACAGGAACCATTTCACAAACAGGCGGCTCCGCAGGTCAATGGCCGTATATAGGCGGCGTTGTTGGTTATGCGTATAACGGCTGCTGGGTATCCCAATGTTATTTTTTAGGAGACGTTATCGCAGATCATGAAATCGCTTTATACGATTACACAGGCGGTATCGCCGGATACAGCTCTTATGCTACAAACGGCAGCAATACAAAAGTCTGCGTAATAGAAGATTGCTGGTCGGACGGCAAAGTAACAGGACGCAACAATGCAGGCGGTATCGTCGGACAAAATCAGCAATACACGCTTCTTCGCCGAAGTTATTCAAGAATGGAGGTTATTGTTACTAACGGAGGCACAAACTCTGCGGCGCAGTGGGGAATAGGCGGCATTGTCGGCTCACATTCAAGCACTGTTCCTGACGCGATGGTTTCCTGCGTTGCATTGAACAAAGCGATAAAAGCACCGGGAACCACAACCCTCGAAATAGGACGCATTGCAGGCAGAATGCAAAAAGCGGGTGATGTTTTACCCATATTAAAAAATGTCTATGCGCTTCCCGCCTTGCAACCTGAAATAACGGGCGAGTATGAGTACATAGAAAGAAAAGGCGCAGACAAGCCGGACGGCGCAGATATTCCAAACGAGTATCTTTCCGGCAGCTTACCTACACAAGCTTTTTATCAAACCCTACTCGGCTGGGATTTTTCAAATGTATGGGTAATGGGCGCTGACGGTTATCCAAAATTTAAGTGGAGTCAGCAGTGAGCAGATCTCAGGCAGCGGACAGATTCAGAGCTTTCGGCTTGCATCTGATTCCGCTGCTTTTTATTTTTTATTACTTATTTATTATTTCCTCCTGCGATTACGGACAACTCGGAGGAGCGGATCAAACAAGTTCTTTTTATCCGGGAGACCCAGTCTTTGAAGAACGCCTTAATTTTATTTGCGGAGTGTGGTATTCACGTTACGCAGGGATAGGGCGGCTCGACGGTTACCGCATCCGCAAATGGAGCGAGCTTACCGCCGCCGATAAAATAAAAATGCAGGCGCTGTTTCCAGCTTTTAACATCAGCAGTCCAAAAACTTATTCAACACAGGATACTCCGGGAAACGACGATTATATTTTATTCTACGATGACACTGTCTATGGGCAACAGGATGATGAGAGCGAGGGACAGGAAACATGGGGCTTTGGTTATATCGGCGTTGTGCGCGCGATAAATATTTTTAACGATAACAAAGATCGAGGCGCAATAATCATTGAATATTTTGAAAAAGCAGATCCCGAATGGCTTTACGATCCTGACGGTTACGCATGGCAGGGTCTCGCACCGGGAGAAAAACCTTTCTTTGGTATTTATTACCGTGTGCTTGAACCGAATGTTGTTCAAATGGCGAATGCGGTAGACCTTGCTGCGTTATATGCCGGAAAACTTTACCATGTGGAAAAGAAAACATTGATGGAAGCCGTAGATTTTAACAGCGTGGAGAATGAAGCTGAACTTATCAGCTGGGGTGTAGTTATTCCTCAGCAAAGAGAAAAATAAAATATGAAAAATAAAAAAAACGCATATCTTGCCCTTTGCCTTTTGTTGTCCTTCTGCCCTCTTGCTTTGCAAGAACTTGCCGCACAGGAAACAGATGACAAATTCGATGATCATAATTTTCGTGATTTCGGCGAAGATCGAAGAGGAGTAACCGCAATTGGAACTCCTGAAACAACGCAGCAAATGACTGTTATCGACAGAGAAACAATAGAAAAAAGCGCCGCGCGGGATTTAGGCGCGCTCCTTGAAGAAGAAACAAACATGAGCGTAACACGCTACGGCGGGTACGGCAATCAGACAGAATTAAACTTGCGCGGGTTTGACACCGAGCGCATCGCCATTTTGATTGACGGAGTACCTGCAAACTCTCCGCGTTCAGGTGAATTTGATATAAACCAAATTGACCTTAGCAACGTTGAGCGTATCGAAATAATTTACGGCGGTTCAGATACAAAATATAATGTGTCAGGCGCTCTTGGCGGAGTTATAAACATAATAACCATTAAAAAACAAAACCAAGGCTTAAATTTCGGTTTTACTCTTTCTAATACAGGTTATATGCCCGGAAAATACAATATACGTCAAGCGCAGGGAGCTATAGGAGAACCTGAGTTTATAGACCTTCTTGATATGCAGTCTCTAAATCTTTTTCTTGGACATGGAGGTGAAAAATTTTCATGGAGGACATCCCTGTTTGGAAACAGCGCCGGCAACCATTATCTTTACAAAGACGACTATGGTTTTGCGCGGCGGAAAATCAGCAACGAAGTGCTGGACGGAGGCGGAAATGTGCAGCTGGTTTTTAACCTTCCAAAAGACGCATCCATACTGAGCGACACAAAAGCTTATTACGCCCATCGCAATTTCCCAATAACAATGAATTCTGTCGGCACCGCTTTGGCGACAGATTTAATTATAACAGAGAATATCGTATTCGCGGCTCCTGTCGCTTTTCATGACAGCCTTGCTACGGACGCGTCCTTAACATACCAGACTTCACATACAACTTACGGCGTAAATATTTCAAGCAGCGACCATTATATTACGGCAATTAACCGCTGGAACTGGTACCCGACAGAACAATTCACTCTTCGTTCCGGTTTTGATTGGCGTTTTTTATATATCAATACGGACAGTCCCACAGAACTAGACCCTGTAAAAACCGGAAATCTAGGCGGCATTTATCTGACTGCCGAATATAAATTCTTTAACAAATTTCTTTTGATTACTTCGGTTAAAGGTGTAACTGACGCAAAACAGGCGGTAGCTGTTCCTAAACTTGGGATAAGCTGGCAGATGCATCCTATGTTTACCTTAAAAAATAATTATTTTAGAAGTTTTAAATTCCCCGACTTTGACGATTTATATTACCGCAGCATGGATAATACGATGGCGGGTAATCCGAATCTTCGTCCCGAAGACGGCTGGGGCGCGGATTTAATCGGAGAGTTTACTCTTAACGAAAAATTTTCGTTTGTCTCCACTGCCTTCTTCCAATACACAACAGACTCAATACACTGGATGAAAAGTCAGGGAGGGCGATGGAGCCCCGAAAATATTTCTACAGCGTGTTTTACAGGCGCTGATTTTCGTCCTGCGTTAACATTAAAGCTGGACAAATGGAAATTTACTTCATTAAAAATTGCTCCAAATTATCAATTCCAGTTTAGCTGGCTTTTAAATGACGACAACGATTTTGAAAACGCTTTCCGCATTCCCTATATGCCGACACATATCATAGGCGGCACAATTGACCTCGCCTGGAAAACCGGCTCCATTATGTTTTCCGCACATTACCAGTCTACCCGGTATGCCGATACGACTAACAAAATGCCTCTTGAGTCGCATTGCATAGCTCATGTTACACTTAATCAAAAGACAGGAAAGAACTTAACATTATTTGCTTCCCTGCGAAATATTTTTGACGCTAATTATGAATCATTTGCGAGCTATCATATGCCGGGCATTTCGTTCGTTTGTGGATTAAGAGGCAAGTTTGATTTTAACAGCAAAAAGGAAAAGCAAGATGAATAAAAAATGTTCGTGGCTAATAATTATACTTATTTTTCTGTTAGCAGGCTGCACAGCCAAAACAGCTGTTACAAAAAATGATGTAAGGCGCGTAATCTCCACGGCTCCGTCGAACACGGAAATAATCGTTGATCTTGGGCAGGCGCATAAACTTGTTGCTGTTGACGTGCACTCTGCGAATATTATTGGCATACCTGCCAATTTACCGCTGCTTGATTTTTTCTATCCTGACGCGGAAATGATTATAAATCTTGCGCCTGATTTAATTATCGCGAGCGGACATAACCCCACTGGCTCTGGTGAAGACCCTTTCCGTCTCCTGCGTGAGATGGGCATTCAAGTGGTTTATATCTCCATGAGCAAAAGTATTGCGGGCATTTACGAAGACATTGCGTTGATAGCAGAGCTTTTGCAGATTGACACAGCAGGTAAAGTGTTGATAAATAAAACGCGCGAACAGGTTGATGAAATTGCAAACGCCGCTTTAGCTGCGTACGCCGCTTTAGCTGCAGCTGAGGGAATCCAAAATAAAAGAACTGTCTACTTTGAAATTTCCGCGGCTCCTGATATGATGACTTTTGGAAAGGATAGTTTTATTCACGATATGATCATAACCATAGGAGCAGAAAATATTTTTGGAAACGAAAACTGGCTTGTTACGCCAAGCGCGGAAACAATCATTAACCGCAATCCCGATGTTATACTTACGAACGTAAGTTATATTAAAGACCCAATCGGAGAAATAAAAAGCCGTCCGGGTTTTAATCATATTAACGCTGTAAAAAATAACCGTATTTATATAATTGATACCAATTCGTCGGTGAGACCATCGGCAAGAATTGTGTTGGCGTTACTGCAAATGCAGAAAGCAATATATTCAGAAAATGTTGACACCAAAACACAGTGGTACGGAGGACACGGAGAATAAAGGTGAGTAATTACAGACGCATAATAATTGGAACTATCATCTCATTGTTAATTATTATTGCGGCAGCATCTTTAGGAAGTACAAATATAAAATTCGGCAATACAATTCTGATAACGCTGCATAAAATTTTTCATTTACCGCTTTCGGCAGACATCGACGCGAAAGATGTTTCTATCGTGTGGCTCTTGCGCCTGCCGAGGGTGTTACTTGCCTTCCTTGTCGGCGGATGCTTGGCAATGAGCGGCGCTGTTTGTCAGTCCATTCTACGAAACCCGCTTGCCTCTCCATATATTTTAGGCGTTTCCTCAGGCGCGTCTTTGGGAGCAGGTTTAATCATCATAAGTGGTATTAGCCTCCCCTTTTTATTTGGTTTTTCTCTGCCGTTAACCGGCTTTATTTTGGGGTTATTAACAGTTTTTTTTGTCGCTTCGTTTTCTTCACGCATCGATAAATCAATGTCAAATAACACAATCATTCTCTGCGGCATGGTAATGTCGCTTTTTTTAAGCGCTCTGCTCTCAACATTAAGCGCTATATTTTCCGACGACCTTAGGCGCATTATGTTGTGGCAAATGGGAAGCTTCGCAATGCGCGGCTGGAGCTATGTCGCCATGCTGCTTCCGTTTTTTATTATTGGAACAATAGGAATATTTTTCCACACAAGAGAAATGGATGTTTTAAGTTTCGGCGACGAGCAGGCAAAATCCTCGGGTGTAGAAACTGGCGCGCTTCGTAAAAAATTGCTTGCCTTCTGCGCGGTTTTAACAGGCGCTTCGGTCGCTCTAAGCGGCGTAATTGGCTTTGTCGATTTAATAGCGCCTCACGCGGCGCGCCGGATCATCGGTTCGCAGCACAAGTATTTAATACCCATGTCTTTTATTACAGGCGGTTCATTAATGGTTTGCACAGACTTGATTGCAAGAACGGTTATCGCCCACTCGGAACTGCCGGTAGGTGCAATCACAGCGTTAATCGGCGCGCCTTTCTTCGCCTGGGTATACTTTAGAAATAAGAAATAAGGAATTGGGGAATGCTGAAGATTGAAAATTTGTATGCAGGTTATAACGGCGCTGATGTTATTTTTGATATCAATTTTAAGGTTGAAAGAGGTGAAAGTCTGTGCGTGCTTGGACCCAACGGCTGCGGAAAAAGCACTCTGTTAAAATCAATCGCGCGCATCATTGAATACCGCGGAAACATTAATATGGACGGCAAAAGTATTTCCTATATCCCGCGTAAAGAGCTTGCTAAAAAAATAGCCCTTTTAAACCAAAGCGCTCAAGTCTTTTTCCCCTACACTGTTTATGAAACTGTGAGCATGGGACGCTACGCATGGTCGCAGGGCTTTTTAAAAAACCTTTCCGCCGAAGACAAGAGCATAATTAAAAATATCCTTGTAAAACTCGAAATATATGACATAAAAGATCGCATGATCGACGAGCTGTCCGGCGGAACTTTACAGAGGGTTTTTTTAGCCAGAACCCTGGCGCAGACCTCAGAGCTAATTCTGCTTGACGAACCTGCGAATCACCTCGATTTAAAACATCAAATTGAACTGCTTTCTTTCTTAAAATCATGGGTTAAAGAGAACAATAAATCCCTTATAGGGGTGTTTCACGACCTAAACATGGCAAGGCGTTTTGGGGACACGGCAATTGTCATGAAAAATGGGAAGATAGCCGCAAACGGCAATATAAACGATGTCCTAAATGGCGATGTCCTGAATAACGTTTACGAGATTGACATTAAAAGTTATATGAAAGATTCTCTGGAAATGTGGAAATAATCACACTATAATTAGAAGTACTAGGAAATTTTTAAGTATTGGTGTAGAATCACAAGGTAATTAGAAGAGAATAGCAAAAAAAGTGATGCAAAAACGGCATTATCTGAAAATTACAACAAGGGGGAGAAAATGAAGATTGGAGTAAAATTAGTTTTAATTATTTCACTGGCGAATATTGTCAGTATCGCGGGTTTAACCCTATCTGCATTGATGTTTTCGTCAAGTGCGATTAGAGACATAGCAGATCAAAACTCCCGGAACCTTACGGGGGTAACGGCAGGCGCCATTAAAGCCTTTATAGAAGTCCCAATGGACGAAATCAGGTCGTATGTAAGACTTATGGAACATATTGCGGAAATTGCCGAGCCTCCGGCAAGACGCGAATTAATCAACTTTATGCTTCGTACTGTAGTCGTGGAAAATCCGGACTATGTCGGAGCATGGGTTGTTTATTTACCCAATGCCCTGGACGGCAATGACGCTGCCTTTGTTAATACTTCCGCAAGCGTTACGGGAAGATTCGAAAGTTACTACACCAATGATCACGGAAAGATTGAATTAGTCCCGCTTACAGATTATGAAGAGAGCGATTACTATACCATACCGCTGAATACAGGTCA
>JGI24695J34938_10003086_pt1 | contig 11920 bp, 12 predicted proteins | sample TergutCo191P3_FD_34938 | JGI IMG/M metagenome (IMG submission 34938) | reverse complement strand
GAGAGAGGGATTCGAACCCTCGGAGCCCTTGCGGGCTCAACGGTTTTCGAGACCGCCCGATTCAACCGCTCTCGCATCTCTCCTTGTGAGCTTTTGATACTATAGCTGTAAAAGAGAGGCGTGTCAATGGGACTATCCAAAGGAGGAGCGGTAGGCTTCTTACTGGAGCGCAGATACTCATTGAAGAACTTATTAGCAATAACACCGATACAATTTTCGGATATCCGGGCGGCGCTGTTCTGGATATTTACCAGAGCGGATTGAAACAATAATGAAAAAAATTAGGAAATAATAAATCTCATCAATCAATAATGATGTTTTTTTGACAAACTCCTGCTTACAAACAAAAAAATCTGAGCGTTGATTCATGAGGCGTGCAATCCTAAAATAACACTGATTGTTTATTGTTCTTTATTATGACCTCTGGTATTAATTCAATTTATAATATAAGATATACTTAATGAAATGGGACAAAAAAGAGATTTCCCCCGATCTTGTTAAGGAAATTTCCGCAAAATACGGCTGTGATCTTTTAACCGCATCGATTCTCGCGCGCCGCGGACACTGTTCAGGCGATTCAATCCGATATTTCTTTGAAGACGGCATTCTCTCGCTTAGAAATCCTTTTGCCATAGACGGAATGGAGGACGCGGTAGAGAGAATACTTGCCGCTAAGGAAGAGGGCGAAAAAGTTCTTGTTTTCGGCGACAGTGATGTTGACGGCATTACCGGCACGGCGCTTCTCGCGGGTTACCTTGAAAAAACAGGCATTGATGTCTCATGGCGCATTCCTACAGGAGATGACGCGTACGGTCTCAGCATGGAAGCTGTTGAAGAGTTCGCGGCAAAAGACGGCACATTGATAATTACAGTTGACTGCGGCATATCAAGATTCGCGGAAATAAAAAGAGCGGGTGAATTATCAGTTGATGTTATCGTAACGGATCATCATGAGCCGCAGGATGAACTGCCTGAGGCTCTTGTCATCATCAATCCAAAATTAAAAGATTCATCATATCCTTTCCGAAACCTTGCAGGCTGCGGCGTAGCTTTCAAACTGGTCTCTGCGCTTCGTTTCGCGCAGAAGAGCGACCTTTACGGACAGCAGATTTGTTTGTTAAACACAAGACCCGCCAATGACGCGTGGATCATCGAAGTCGCGAGAATGAGGAATCTTATCGTTACAAAAACTCTAACGGAAGTTATTGTTCCCGGAAGAGTCGCAATCAGCGATACAAGGCTTCCGGCTTTTCTTGAAGGTCAGCAGATTTTATGCTGGGACGCGGCATTGCATAAGCAAACCTTTGTGAAATTATTCGGAAAAAGCATTGAGATTGGGATGATGGATATCGCGCCGCAGATTGGAAAAATGATTCCGCAGACAATGGATCAAAGTTTGCTGCGCATAAAAGAACTGTCAAAGACAGCGAAATATTCCGACAAAGAACTGAATGAGCTTGACGTTTTTGCAAATCTTTTTACAACGTACGCTCTTATCTGCGCAAAAACGTTAGCTGACACAGATGAGGAAAACTCATGGCTTCAGCTTGCCGCTCTCGGCACTATCGCGGACATTATGCCGCTGTTAGACGAAAACAGGGTAATTGTGCGCAGAGGCATCGAAGCGCTTGGAAAAAAACCAAGGCAGGGGCTTTTGCAGCTTCTTCAAAAACTTGATCTCGCCGGACGTCATTTTGACACAAAAGATATCTCATGGAGACTGTGCCCCGCGATTAACGCGGCGCGGCGCATGGGATGCGCGCAGAAAGCGGCGGACCTTTTTTTTGAGAAAGACCCGCTAAAAATAGAAAAGCTCGCCGGCGAACTCGCGGAAATGAATGAAAAACGAAAAGAGCTTGAAGAAGATACATGGTCAATAATCGAGCCTGCGGCGTACAAAAGTTTTGAAGAATACGAAGAAAAACTAACGCTTGTATCAGGCGAAAAAATCAATAAAGGAGTCACGGGGCTGATGGCTCAGCGGGCGGCGCGTATTTTTAATGTTCCCTCAATAGCGGTTTCTGTCAGCAGCGGCGCGAAAGAAGAAATCTGCACAGGATCAATCCGTTCCGCGAGAGGTTACAACATTCACGCACTCTTTGATCAATGCCAGGACCTTTTTATAGACGCAGGCGGACATAAAGCGGCAGGCGGCTTCAGTATGTATATGAAAAACTGGGACGCATTCCTGAATCGATTAAAAGAAATTATATTAACAATTGAATTTGAAGAAGCGGTAACAGAAGAGGCAATTCAAATCGACGCCGAGCTTCCTCTTGATTTTCTTTCTCCTGATATCTTAAAATTAATTGATATGTTTGATCCTTACGGCAGCGAAAACGAACAGCTCAATTTTATGGCTAAAAGGCTTTCTGTTAAGGAAATAAATTTTATCGGCAAGCCGGAGTCAAAACATCTGAAAATGACACTTGACGCGGGAAAATACAAATGGCCGGCTCTTTACTGGCAGAACGCCGACAGAGTCGCAAACGGAGAATTCGGAGTTAACGATAAAGTGGATATTGCGTTTAACATTACGCGCGATTATTATAAAGGAAATGAAACTCCGCAAATAATGATATTAGATTTGAAAAAGAGCGAATAAAATGAAACGATTAATTATTTTATTAACAATCGGTTTAACTCTCGCGTCCTGCGCCACTCAGCCTGTTACATCCGAAGAGAAAGCGCTCTACTTCGCCGCAGAAAACAGATATACAATAATTCCGGAATCTCCGGCTCCTGGAGAACCCGTAACAATAGCCGTTAACACAAAGGTAAAAGAAGCTCTTCTTTTTGTAAACGGCAAACAAGCCGCAAAATCATCATTCTTTTTTGTTCCTGACGATAAGGGAATACCCTGCTATTTTGCCGCAGTTCTTGCAATCCCATCCACAATTACAGCGCGGAATGCTGTTATCAGAATCGATACTGATGACGGCGTTCTATATGAAGTTCCGGTTAATTTAACGCCGAGGGAATTCCGTTCAGAAACACTCCAGCTCACTCCTTCTCTTACAAATCTGGTGACTACTTCCAATGAGCAGACAAAAGCCGAATCAGCCAGACTTTGGCAAATCCTTACAACAACAGGAGATAAGATTTACCACATCGATAATTTTGTGCTGCCAATAACATCAACAAGAAGAACAAGCCAATTCGGCACAAGGCGCATCAATCAATATTCGGACGGAAGAAGCACCACATCGATTCACGCGGGAGTTGATTTCGGAGCGCCTACAGGAACCGATATTTTCGCCTGCGGCAGAGGGTATGTAGTGCTGGCGCGGATGAGAGTCATTACAGGCAATTCGGTAATAATCGAACACGCGCCGGGCGTTTACTCAATATATTACCATCTGGATACAATAATCGCGCAGGAAGGCGATATAGCGGAAGCTGGAGAAATCATCGGAAAAGTCGGTTCGACCGGGTTCTCGACAGGACCTCATCTTCACTGGGAATTAAGAGTCAGCACGGAGAACACCGACCCCGACATCTTTGTCGCCCGTCCAATCCTTGACAAAGAATTAATAATCAGTAAACTATTTGTTATCAGAAGAATTGCAAACTAATATTTACCAAAAGGGAAAGGAGGTGATTAATTTTGGCGTACATTACAGTCGATGACAACGAGCTGCTTGAAAAAGCCATCAAGCGTTTTAAGCGCATGGTGGAAAAAGAAGGCATCATCCGCGAATTCAAAAAGCGTGAGTATTTTGAAAAGCCCTCCACAATCCTTAACAGGAAAAAGAAAGCCAATGCGAGAAAACTCTTAAAGAGAAACCGCAAAGGAAAAGGCGAATATTAAAATCAAAAATGTATGATTAATGATCCGTTCATATTGATTGCGAGGCAGCGGACCGGTCAGCGTTCCTTCTCCCTGTCACGCAGTCAATATATGTCCTTCCTTAAACATACTTTTTTTATCAGTACCGGATATATTTCCTCCAAACTATTAATTTTATCATTTCTAATATTACTAATATTAACATCATGCAATACCCTTTCTCCCGCTTCTTCCGTCAGCGGAAAAGCTATTGTTTTTGCGTCAGTTGAGGCTGTCGAGCCTGTTTGGCTCCCGTATGCGCAGGGCATCGGATTTTTTCACGGGAAGGCAGCTTCCCCGGGAATTGAATTTTACGCGCTGAAAATCGATCTTGCGTCTCCTGATACGCGCGTTATTGTAAAAAGCGGAAAAATGTCAGATAACGGCATCGCGTTAAGCGCAAAAGTTACAAGCTTTACCCGTGATAATAATCTTCTTGCGGGAATTAACGCAGTCCCTTTTGACATTGTCTCCTCAAAAGAAGGGAAGCCGATTCAGAACATGGGCATCGTAATCTCTGACGGTGAAATTCTCGCGCCTGTCAATCCGCGGTATGACGCGCTGGTTTTTTATAAAAACAATAATCCGCGAGCGGCAATTGTCAGTCAGGCTGATATTCACGTAACAGAAAATATAGAAAACGCCGCCGGCGGTTTTTATCAGATACTCGCGGACGCTCAATTAACTCAAAGGACGCTGATAAGCGAAGCGCGTCATCCGCGGAGCGGCGCCGGGATTTCACCTAACGGAGAATATCTGTACCTTCTTGTAATTGACGGAAGGCGCAGAGGCAGCATCGGCGCGACGGAGATGGAAACGGCTCTCTTGCTTCGATCACTGGGCTGCCGTGACGCGGTTAATTTTGACGGCGGCGGTTCAAGCGCCCTTGCGCTGCGCCGCCCTGACGGAAGCGTAAAAACTGTGAACATCCCAATTCACGGAGGAATAGCCGGCAGGGAAAGAGCGGTTGCAGGATGCCTTGGGATCAGTATTTCCACGGAAAAATAAAGTTTCTTAGCGATCTTGTTCCTGTCTTGCTCCTGTCTTCAATTAACAGCGCATCCCATGGGATTTTTCTGCGGTTTGCTCCCGGGTTGGCTTCCAGCCACTCGTATTTTAAGAGACGGAGACGGAGAGCTTCATCAAGGTACAGAAGGACGCCTACAGGACCTGGGAACATGAATGCAAGAACGGCGGAAAGGAGAAGAGCAATAACATTATGAATAAACATAAAAACGGAAAAGCCTGTATTGTCTATAGAAATCAATAAACATTTTTTAATTGATTTGATCGGCTTTTCTCCAAGACGCGAAAAAACAGTATAATAAAATTGAAATGAAAGCAATGCGAAAACAGCCGTCCAAAAAATAACCGCGCACAGCGCAAGACCCGCGGCAGGCGGCTGCATTGTTAAATAAAACGGAATGACAACTGTTACTATCATAAATATCAGAAAAACAAAACCTGCCATTATTATCCCGGAAATCCATGTAACCTTAAAACTTTTTATAAAATCAGCAAAAGTAAAATTTCCGTAATCAGAAATTACTTTAATGGAAAAAGAAGCGGCGGATAAATAAAGCGAACAAATTAAAATTCCAAAGGCGATTATAACAAGATCTACCGCGATAGAATCTATAAATTTAGAAACTAAAACCGGAAGAAAAATCGGAATTGCGGTGCATGCCACAAAACCAATATTCAGCGTTACAATTTTGAACATATTGTCCCATAAATCATATAAAGTTTTTCTTAATAAGAATCCAATCATATTCCAATAATACCAATATTTCATAACAATATCAATTAAAAATTCTATTGACATAAATATACCGCACGGTATATCATTCCGGTATGGAAGAAAAAAACGGCGTAAAGCAGACAATATTGGACAAGGCTCTTGAACTTTTCTCCGCTAAAGGATATGAAGGCGCGGCAGTCAGTGAAATTACGGAAGCCGCCAACATTACAAAACCTACTCTTTACTATTATTTTAAGAGCAAAGAAGGATTATATGAAACGATTTGCAGGATTCATTACGATTTATTAAATAAAATGATCGCAGAAAACGCCGTCTATAATCCAAATCCGGAAAATTATAATGAAGATATTTTTTTAACGCTTACAAAAGTAACTTCATCTTATTTTAAGTTCGCAAAAACAAACGAAGCTTTTTTCAGAATAACGCTTGCAAATTTATCCATGCCTTCCTCTTCTTTAGTTTTTTCGGTTGTAGAAAAATATCACTTTACGCAGTTTGAAGCAATCGAAAATATGTTCAGAAATATGGCAAAATCGCACGGCAACCTGAAAGGAAAAAGCAAAACTCTTTCATGGTCATTTATCGGAACGATAAATTCTTACATAAGTTTATATCTTTCAAACTCCGCGAAGCAGAGCAGCTCCGCGCAAACGTTAAACGACAAAACAGTAAAAGAAATTGTACATCAATTTATGCATGGTATTTTCGCGTAGATTCAGATAGAAGCGGAATTTCCTGCCGCAGAGAATACGGGGGATTTGTGTGCAAATCATTCTTCCTTTTTATTACCGGTATATAAAAGAAAAGCTTGTCAAACTTTCAATTTTATTGTAGAATACTGTTATGAATAAGATTTATATAATTACAGGCGGAACGGGTTTTGTCGGAAATAACGTAATAAAAGAATTATTACCAAGCGGCGCGGTTATCCGCTCGCTCGTGAGATCGAAAGAAAAAGCCGAAAAAGCGCTTAAAGGTATAAAAATCGAGCTTATTACCGGCAATGTGCGCGACAAAGAAACGGTAGAAAAGCTGTTTGAAGGTCTTGAAAATCATGAAATTACATTTATACACACCGCATCAGTGGTTTTAATCGGCGGAAACAGAAAGCAGTATAAAACAATGGATGACGTGAATTACAACGGTATTAAAAACATTATTGAGGCGTGCCTTAAACACAAAGCGCGGCTTTTATATGTCAGTTCCGTGCATGCCATCACCGAGCCGCCTAACCGCGGTTTAACGGTCGAAATAGAAAATTTTGATCCAAAAACCGTTGTTGGAAAATACGCGAAAAGCAAAGCCAGGGCAAGCGCGCTTGTAATGGACGCGGTAAAAAATCAGGGGCTTGACGCCGTAATGGTGCATCCGAGCGGTATCACAGGTCCTAACGATTACAGTGACACGCACCTTACGCAGATGGTCATAGATTATATGGAGAACAGAATCCCTGCGGCGGTAAACGGCGGTTATGATTTTGTCGATGTGCGCGATGTCGCAAGCGGCATAATTAAGGCGGCGCAGAAAGGCAAAGCCGGCGATTGCTTTCTTTTATCAAATAAATATTACTCAGTTAAGGAACTGCTTACCACGCTTCAGGAGATAACCGGCGGAAAAAAAATAAAATCGAAGCTTCCCATGTGGCTTGCGTATTTTTCGCTTCCGTTTCTTTCGGCATTTTTTAAGCTGTGCGGCAAACGTCCTCTCTATACCGCGTATTCTCTGTATACCCTGAAAAGCAACAGCAATTTTTCGCACGAAAAGGCAGCAAAAGAACTCGGTTACTCGCCGCGCGAGTTACGCGACAGTCTTACAGATACGGTAAAATTTATTAAAGAGAATAATTTACTTAAAAAGTAGTCCGCCAATCTTTTTATAAACAGGATTTGAGGAAGAGATCTCTAAAAAACACCTTGAGTTTTCCGCAAAAGACGCAATCTCATCATCATCAGGCAAACCGATCACAATATCCGCGTTTGTTTTTTCCCGTATCTCCCCTGCCCTCTCGGGAAGTCCGCCGCGCAGTTTGTTGATCACAACAGCAAGCCTGCCGTAAGTCATTTTCATCTCGCCTGCCAATTCATAAAGGCGAAGCAGTGTCTGAAGCCCCGCGTTGGAAGCGTCCGAAACCAAAATAAGCATGTCAACCTTTTGAACAATCCGCCGCGATAGATTTTCTAGACCTGCCTCATTATCCAGCACCACATAAGGATACGAAGCTGAAATTTCTGATATAACTTCTTTTAATATATTATTCGCGTAACAGTAGCAGCCTTCTCCTTCCGGTCTTCCCATCGCGATAAGATCGAAACCTTTCGATTCAACAAGAGCGCTTTCAATTTTTAACCGCAAAAGTTCGCGCGTAGAAATATTCGCGCCTGTGCCGACACCCGCAGAACTAACGCTCCCTGTTTGTTTTGACGCCCGCACATCCTCACGCGCCCTGCCAACAGTCTCTGTAACAATTACACCTAACGCGGCGTCAAGGCAGCTATTGGGATCAGCGTCAATCGCAAGCACAGGAGATCTTCCGCTTTCTAATAAATTTTTAATCAGCAAAGCGCTGATGGTGGTCTTGCCTACCCCGCCCTTTCCTGTTATTGCGATTAGTTTAGTCATATATACATCCGGAATTTAAACCACAAACCACACTAACTGACACGAACTTGTACTTCGGTATCTTTGCACAAGTTCGTAGTGTTCGCGGTCGTATCCTTTTATTCTCTGTCTTACCCTGTATTATCCTAATTCTATATAACATAAAGATTTATGTCAAATAAGCTTGGACACCCATAAACGTATTTGGCACAGATAAAAAGCCTCATAAATGAAAAAATTACATATATAAACAGATAGCCCCATATAATTTTTTTCATTGCTTGAAACAATAGGAGTAAACAAACCGGTTTCCGCGCGGAAGGCATTGCGGCGAGGGTGTAAACAAAGGGGTATTTATAAGAGGGAAAATATCGGGCAACCCGGATTTGAACCGGGGACCTCTTGGTCCCGAACCAAGCGCGCTACCATCTGCGCTACTGCCCGAAAATTCTCAGTAATTTTACCTTTTTTTATTATTAAGTGTCAAGAAGTAATATAGAGTTATGCGTTATGTATACAGGCGAGGTAAAGTCCGTTATATTGTTTTTAATGCCATTTCTACAACATTGCACGGCTCGAAAAAACTATTAAAAATTCCTAAACAACCATTACGCCTTTCATTACCATAGTTTAAGTCAAGTATTTCCTTATTAAAATAATAAATTTCCTGTATTATCCGTTTGCATCTGTAATATTTTAATAACATTTTGTCAGTTTCATTTTCATGACTGTATCCTTTGTAAAAATTTTTAATATCTTCATCGTTACTCCATTTTTTGCCGATACCTCCGCCTATATACATTAAATCTTTTTCCTTAGACGCGAGCGTTATTGTATCCCAATCTACAATAAATAAATCATTTTTATTAATTAGTCAACAACCACCACCAAAGGCGGTGGCTTGAATACAGGTCTCTAAAAGAGGTCTTCTTGTAGTTCGTGATCTTCGCTGAGCAGCTCAGTGTCTTCCTGATATTTTACATGCCTTCGTATTTTTTTCTCGTCTATCCCGACAGTCGTCACACAGTAGCCGCGGCTCCAGAAATGATTTACCTAATACAGCTTTGTCCGCAATTTTTTATATCGTTGGAAAACGGCTATCAACTTTTTCCACTTCGCCGTTTTTCTGCTAATTGGAAATATATATCATTCAAAGAACCAAAACTAATATGTATATTTAACCGTAAAAAAAGACTGGAAAACCTCCAGTCTTTTTCATTGTTATTTATTATTCGTTCTATACCCCGTACATGTCGTTAATTCTCTCCATCGGGGAAACAATCTCTGTTACGCGCACACCGAAGTTTTCATCAATGACTACTACTTCGCCTTTGGCGATCAGTTTATGGTTTACAAGTATGTCAACAGGCTCGCCGGCGAGTTTGTCCAGCTCGATGATTGTGCCTTCGCCCATTCCTAAAATTTCTTTGATCAGTTTGCGGGTGCGTCCGAGTTCTACTGTCATTTCCATGGAAACATCCATGATGAGACCGATGTTTCCCGCTTCGTGCGGACCGAGGCGCGGCTGGTTCAAATTGGGGAACTGAACAGACTGCACATTGGTAGGACCGAGATTTGACATTCCCGGCATTCCCATTCCTGGCATACCCATACCCATTCCAGGCATTCCCATACCCATACCAGGCATTCCCATACCCATGCCCGGCATTCCCATACCCATGCCCGGCATTCCCATGCCCATTCCCGGCATACCCATACCCGGCATTTGTCCGCCCATATCCTGCATTCCTGAATTTTGCGCTTGTCCGCCTGCTTTTTGTTTTGAGCCTCCGCCGTTTAATCCGTGTGAAATGTCGGCGGCAGGATTGGCGCCTAAAATTTCCCACATCTGATGAGACTGTCCGTCTCCGAGATCAAGGTTGTAGCTCATAACGGCAAACTCGCCGCCGGGGAAAGGAGCGACCGCTTTAGGTACGTTAGCCGCAACAGGAGAAGCCGCCGCGATTGATTTATTTTTAGTCTTGTCAGTAAGAGCCGTTATCTGAGTGCCGACCATCTGAGAAACAACTTCGCTGATTACGGACATTGCCATTTCATCAAGCTGGATATTCTCTTCCTTTGTCATCATGCTGGCTATTGCGCGGGCTGAATCCTCCGGAAGAATGAAAATATGTTCGCCGGGAAAACCTGAAGTGTAATTTGCAGTGATGCTTGTTATCATATCAGGAAGCTGTGAGAGGAAATTATCCCGTGAAAGTGAAGAAACTTTAGGTCCTACAAGGGTTACCGACGCTCCTGTAAGGGTCGCCAAATTCGCGGAAAGAGCGTTTGTAGTTGATGCGAAAAACTGCTGCAGCGCCGCTTGATCAAAACTCGGACCTGCGGGAGCTGTTATTGTAGCCGCCGGAGAACCTCCGCCAAGACCGCCTAAAGCGGACGAATCTACGCCTGATAATAATGCGTCTATTTCATCCTGAGAAAGGGAGCCGTCACTCATCATAATTCATCTCCTTCCGAAGCAAGCTCTTCAAATTCTTCTTGTCCAAGCTCGTCGATTTTTTGCGTTATTTGCACTGCTATTTTTTTCCCGATAATACCGGGGCGGCACAAAAACTTTTTACGTGAGCCGATGTTCAGTGAATAGGGATCGCCGATGCGTGTGTTATAAAGCCGGATTACATCCCCAATCTGTAAGGAAAGAACGTCCCGGACAGGGACATTTATCTTTCCGATTTCGGCTGTTACATTAACATCGACAGATGCGAGCTTATCCTTTAGAACATTGAGATTTTCTGTTGTCGCGTTGCGGCGCACTGAAGAATACCAGAACTGGGCGGACAATTTTCCGATAATCGGCTCAATTGTCAGGTAAGGAATACAGAAGTTCATCATGCCTTCAACATCGCCTACCTTGGTTTCAAGCGTTACAAGAACGACCATTTCAGTAGGAGGCACGATTTGCGCGAACTGCGGATTGGTATCGATCTGCCCGAGACGGGGGCGCAGGTCGATAACAGTCGTCCACGCTTCGCGCATATTTCCTAAAATACGGACGATGATTCCTTCCATTACGGACTGCTCAATATCGGTCAGCTCATGCTGAGATTTTGTGCCTTCGCCAGTTCCTCCGAAAAGACGGTCAATGATTGAAAAAGTAATGGCAGGGTCTATTTCTAAAATAGCGTTTCCTTTTAAGGGATCCATATTGATGATTGCCAGAGTTGTGGGAGTAGGAATAGAACGGATAAATTCTTCGTAAGTTAACTGATCTACCGAAGCGACATGAACATGAACCATGCTTCGAAGCTGCGCGGAAAGCGATGTTGTGGTCAGACGGGCAAAAGTTTCATGCATGATGGAAACAGTGCGGATTTGTTCCTTGGAAAATTTATCGGGGCGTTTAAAGTCATAGATTTTGATCTTCCGGCTGTCCGCAGCCGGCCTGAAATCCTCAGGCTCAGTATCCCCTGCATTTATCGCGGTTAATAGCTGGTCTATTTCATCCTGCGACAGAACTTCTGTCATAAACCCCTTTTCGCTCCTTTATATATAGTAAACTTATATTAATTTCTTTACAAGATTAAAGATCGCTGCTTAAAACATCCAGTCTTTTGAACAGAATAATCCTCGCGCCTCTTGAATCGAGGAAACGCTGATTCAGCATTTCGCGAATTTCAGCTTTTAACTCTTCCTCCCTTTCAGGAGCCAGTTCCGCTGCGGTTTTTCCGGTAAAATAGCGCCGCACAAAATCCTGCAATTCAAACCTGCGG
>JGI24695J34938_10003082_pt1 | contig 11925 bp, 9 predicted proteins | sample TergutCo191P3_FD_34938 | JGI IMG/M metagenome (IMG submission 34938) | reverse complement strand
GTGACGTCTCCGTAAAGCATATTCACAACCTCCGAACTGTGTTCCTCAAGAAATGGTTTTAATACATTGTGCTCAATACAGTATAATACAGCCTTTCTGGCAGCTTCGGCAAGCGGAAACTGTTTCCTGTACTCGTTGAACTTAGCTATTAACACACTGTAGCCATCAAGAGTTACGCTCCTTTTTAACATTTCAGGGTTTCTTCCCTGATTGATGTTGTACACCTGAATCACAACCTCCAGTGGTAACTCAGAGTTTGCGGCGCGCTTCAAGCCTGTAACATTCTTAAAAGCTGTAGAAAGCCTTAGCTCTGTATGATCAGGGTAATCTTCGTCTCCATTGTACAGGACAATAAACTCAGGAGTTGGGATTTTCACAAGCGATTTACGATAGATGTTCTCTTTCTTTACGATCTTCTCGTACACCCTGCCTATGTACATTAGAAGCCTTACAGGTATGTTTTCGCTTATTGTAGATTGATGTTCTATTAACACTACGATTCTGTCGTCTATTGTGAATGACAGGTCGTTGATCTTTTGCATGAAGATTGCGTCTGATAGGGTGTTAATGTTCACGATGGCGTCCTTTGGCACCTCGATACCTTCTATAGCTGAGTAGAGTTCCCGTAAAAGCTCAGGGGAGCTAAAGAGTTTAGAGAACACGCTGTCTTTGTAGTTTCTGTTTACGTTCAAGTCCATATATAACCTCGTAAAGTGGTTTACCCGAGGCATCAAAAGATGTCCGGCAGAGAACTTTCTGGTTTAGAAAATTCACTACATATATATGGCGCGAGCGTGCGTGGCGCTTTAGTAAGAGCGGAAAATTTATCAACTTTTATTAGATTTTTGAGATTTATCATTGTTAGCGTCTCTGCAGTAAGCATTACGCTTTAGTGTAATTAGAAAAAAGAAAAAAAATAGTAGTTATTTTAGCTTCTATATAAAGCCATCTAAACAAAACGCAAGGGTAATGATGAAAATCCCAACTGTGTACGGTAAGTGTATTATCAAAAAACACAAAGGTGAGGGCGAAGAGTTCTAGGGGCTCATATTATTGCTGCGATAGCAGCTTAAGTAAAAATACTGTTATTTGAATCACCTCAACCAATCGCAAGGGTAGAGGCGCAAAGCCACGGCGGCGTCTATGGCTGGATTAATTAAAGTTAATGATGCTCAAAACCGCAAAGCGGTTTGAAATTTATTAGCCGTGAATTACAGCCATCTTAGCTGCCGGGGCTTTGCGCCTCTGCCCTTGCGCTTAGATTGATATATTTTAATTCACGCCACAGCCGCCAGATGGCAGCAGGGCTTTGCGCCTCTACCCTTGCGTAATTGTGTGATCATTTTCCTAACTATACTGCAGCCTATACAACCCCGCGTATATCCCACCCTTCGCGATCAACTCATCGTGCTTGCCTTCTTCCACCAGTCTGCCGCCAGAAAGCACCAGTATTTTATCAGCCTCTCTAATTGTAGAAAGCCTGTGAGCGATTACAAAAGACGTTCTGCCAGCTAAAACCTTTTTAATTCCAAGCTGGATAAGAAGTTCTGTTTCGCTGTCGATCGAGCTTGTCGCTTCATCCAGAATGACAACACGCGGATTATGAGCGATTACGCGCGCAAAACTTATTAGCTGCCTTTGCCCTGTTGAAATGTTCGCGGCTCTCTCGGACAGAAGCGTTTTATATCCATCCTGTAAGCCGCAAATAAAATCATGAGCGTGTACGGTTTTTGCGGCTTCTATAATTTTTTCCTGCGAAATATCCAGCCCAAGACTTATATTCTCTTCTATTGTGCCAGAAAAAAGCGTAACATCCTGCGTTACAGGCATTATAGACCTTCTTAAATCATTAAGCGGGATTTTTTTTATTGGAATATTATCAAGGCGGATTTCTCCTGAATCAATATCCCAAAGACGAGTTAAAACATTTATAATTGTGGTTTTTCCGGCTCCCGTGTACCCGACAATTGCTGCCATCTCTCCTGAGTTAACAGAAAAATTTAATCCTTTTAATACTTCTTCGTTCTGTTTATACGCAAAACGCACATTATCAAATTCAACCGAACCTTCAACAGATGAAATCCAGGAAGAGTCTAAAACCGCAGAGTTCTCAGAGTTATACGTCTGTAAAACGGCAAGAGGTTTTTGTATAAAAATCTTTTCATCTCTGTGTTCACTGTGATCTTCATGGTTATACTCTTTTATCATCTCCTCAGTATCCATGAGCTTAAAAACTTTTTCTCCGCCTGCCATCGCCGATTGAAGCATTGTATATTTTTCCGCAATATCCGTTACCGGCTGAAAAAACATTTGAACAAGATTTATAAACGCGATCAAAGTCCCCAAAGATATCGACAGGGAAAGCATCATTTTGCTTCCGATAACAAGAACCGCAGCCATTGTAATTGTAGAAAACCATTCAACCAACGGCCTAAAAGTCGCAAAGACATACATCTCTCCAAGATTTGCGTTTAACAGTTCCTGATTTCCTTCCCGGAATTCATTTATGCTTTTTTTCTCCTGCCTGAAAAGCTGTACTACCTGCATTCCCGCAAGTCTTTCCGCAAGATACGAATACACTTTGGAGGAAGCTGTCCTCTGTCTTCTAAAAGCGTCCCTGGCTTTTACGCGGCTTATTAATGTAACAATAAAAACAGGAGGTAGTGTAATTATCACCATTAATGCAAGTTCGCGTGACAAATAAAACATAACAGCGACAGTTCCCGCCATTATGGCTAAATCTTTTATAAAAGCGACAAGAACTGTCGTAAAAAATTCGTCCATTGTCTGAACATCGCTTGTTAATCTGGTAACGATTCTTCCTACTGGATGGCGAGAAAGAAAACCTGTTGACTGTGTGATGGTTTTTTTATAAAGCCCGAGGCGGATATCCTTCATTACACGCTGAGTTATATTATTCGCAGTCCACGTCTGCGTAAAAGAAAAACCAAAAATTAAAAGCAGTATAAAAAAGTATAAAACGCTTCCCTGTGTTAAAAACGGAATATTTTTTACAAGTATTCCTTCATCAATAATCCTCTGTAGTAAAACCGGAATTACAAGCTCTCCGGTTGTAGAAATAAAAAGAGCTGTTAATGTAATAAAAACGAGATATTTATACGGTTTAAGATATGAAAGAATACGCCGTGCTAAACGGCTGTCGTATTCTTTTGTGATATCATCAGTATCAAAATAACTTTCAGCCAAGCGCTTCCCCCGTTTCAAGGCTTTGGAATTTCGCCATTCTGCTGTAAAATCCGCCTGTTTCTTTTAGACTTGAGGGACTTCCGTATTCCAAAACTTTTCCTTTGTCCAAAACCAGAATATTATCCGCGTACTTTAAGGTGGAAACACGATGAGAAACAATAATTGTAGTGCGTCCTTTTCTTTCTTCCCATAAACCTTGAATTATTTTTGATTCTGTTTCATTATCAACAGCGCAAAGAGAATCATCCAAAACCAAAATCTCAGCGTCCATAATAGCGGCTCTTGCGATCGCCGTTCTTTGCTTCTGTCCGCCGGAAAGAGTAAGCCCCCTTTCTCCAACAAGAGTATCACCGCCATTTTGAAAAACTTCCAAATCTTTGTTAAGCGAAGCTATGTTAATATATTTTTTTAAATCATTTATTTCTTTTGTGTCTTTGCGATTTTGTAAAAAATCTTCTGTAATACCGTATGTTATATTGTTTGCGATTGTGTCTGAGAAAAGGTAGCTGTCCTGGGGGCTTACCGCGAAAACTGAACGTAAGTTTTCAATCTGCCAGTTTTTAACATCAAGACCAAAAACGCTTACAGTTCCAAAAGGCGGGTCTGCCATTCTCATCAGCGTTTTTAAAAGAGTAGTTTTGCCGGAACCTGTCCTTCCCATAACGCCAATCCACTGCCCGCGCTCTATCGAAATATTTATATCTTCCAACACTTTTTTATCGCCATAAGAAAAATCCAAATGTCTTATCTCTACAGCAGGCGAATGTGATTTAACGCTAACAATTTCTTCCAATTTCTCATTCCCAACTTTTACTTCCTCATTTCTTATGGAAGGTTGTGTATTCAAAATCTCATTAACTCTTCCAAGACTTACAGCTCCCCTTTGAATAATGTTCACCATAAAACCGGCTCCCATTAAAGGCCATATAAGCATTGAGAGATAACGAAACATGGCGATTAAACTGCCGGAAGTCATCTCTCCGTTTATTACCCTTATACCGCCAATAACAAGCATTATTAAAATCGTAAGGCTGGAAAGAAATGTTACAAAAGGAAAGAAGAAACCAAAGAGACGCACCAAAATCATGTTGGCTTTTCTGTAGTCATCGTTACTGTCCGCAAACTTTTTTATAAACCACCATTCTTTAACAAATGATTTAATAACGCTAATCCCCGAAAACGCTTCCTGGACATTCTCGCTCATTTTTGAATAAGTTTCCTGAACAGCTTTAAATTTTCTTCCAACCATACTGCCAAAAACCAGAATTAAAATTGTGATAAAAGGAAGCGGAATAATCGCGGCGAGAGCGGAAGACGCGTCCTGGATAAAAATAATAATAAAAATCGCGCTCGCCATAAAGACAAAATCAAAGAGAGCTACAATTCCCATTCCTATAGACATCCTGACAGCGTGAAGATCGTTAATGGAGCGCGCCATCAAATCTCCGATTTTATTTTTCTGGAAAAAATCCCACGCCTGCTTTTGCGTATGAGAGTATAGTTTTTCCCTAAGATGCGCCTCTATTCTCCTTGATGACCCGTTTATAAAATAGCGCCATAAAAATCTTCCGCCACAGACTAGCGCCATAATTGCAATCATCCAAAGACAAAGAATAATAATTCTATTCCAGTCAAAATCTCCGCTTTCTATCATGTCTATTATAATTCTTAAAAATTGCGGGATAGCGATTTGAGCGGCGTCAACCATGATTAGAAAAAATATGCCTATAATATATTGATATTTATATTTAGAAAGATAAGGAAGAAGAGACCTGTATTCCTTAAGAACTGTCATTATTTATTTTTCTTTTTGGCTTCTTCCTGTTTTTTCAGATCAGTCTCAAGTTTAGCTGACCATATAGCCAATTTTTTCTTTATTTCCTGTGATTCTTCATTATCAGCAAGAACGATATGGATACGGCGCAGAGCCGCCAAAAAGTTAATGCCGGTTTTAAAATCAAGAGTCTGGCTTGTAGAGAGTTCGTATTTTTCCCTGTAACGGTCGGCTGCCTGAGCTAAAAGTTTTTTAATTAATCTTAGGTGATAAACAGTCGCGTCATAAAAATCGGCACCCGGGCTCATGTTGGCGTATACATTTTTTAGATTAATAATATTTTTGGCTACAGCGGCATATCGTCCTTCGATTTCTACGAATGTCCATCTCCATTTTGAATTATCGCCGTAAGCCTGTTCCAGTAAATCAATGGCAAGCCCCATTTTGCAGATTAAATAATAACGTTTATTTTGATCAAAAGACTCAATAGTGCTAAGTTTATCTTCATAATCAGAAAAAGGCGCGTCAATAAAATTAGAGACAACTTCCTCAAGATAGATAACTGCCTTGTAAAGAGATTTTCTCGCGTCGTTTAGCGCTTCTTCGTTTTTATTTTTTAACACAGATTGGGAAATACCGTTAATCGCCATGTAATAAGAAGCGAGATTAAGCATTTCATCGCAAAGCGTCAGCTTTTGAAGCGGAGAGTTTGGTGTATTTTTTTTGGCTTCTACAAGAAGTTTTTTCTCTGTGTCCAATAACGCTTTGGTCATCGATACATAGATTTTAACTTTCTCGTAATACATTTGCCGATCAGAATCAGTAACTTTCGCCATTAGCTCTCCGTCTACACAGAACCTTCTCTTTTGGTCCCGTATTTTCGCATAAGATCATCCGCGTGAGCGAGCGCAGCCTCTCCCGAGTCTCCCGCCAGCATCCGCGCAATCTCCCTTCTGCGGCCATCGGCGCTTAAGGGGCCAATCCCCGTATACGTCCTGCCGCCTTCGGTTTTTTTATCTACCTTAAAATGATTATCGGCACGAACAGCGATACTCGCAAGATGAGTTACGCAAAAAATTTGCTTAAATTGACCAATTTTGGTTAAATATTCCCCGACTTTAAGGGCAACCTCCCCTCCAATGCCTGTATCAATCTCGTCAAAGACGAGGGTTTCAACGCCCTGCGCCTCTTTTTGATTCTCGGAAAGAAGCGCGGTTTTTATCGAAAGCATCACCCTGGAAAGCTCTCCGCCTGAGGCAATCTTCGCAAGGTCCTTTAACGGCTCGCCTGTATTGGCGGAAATAAGGAATTCCACATCTTCCGTGCCATAAGGACCAAAAGAAGCCTGCCCTTCATCATTTTGCCTCAGGGCCAGTGCCGCGCTAAAACCGGCGTTAGGCATTCCCAGATGCTTTAAGATTTCTGTAATTAAACGGCTTAGCTTAACAGAGGAAGAAGTTCTTTTTTCTTTAATACTTTGCGCTTTGGCGACAATTGATTTTTCCAAAACAGCGATTGCCGATTTTAACTTTTCCCTGTTTTCTTCCGCTCCGCAAAGCGCTTCGATCTCGGCTTCGGCTTCAGTTTTATATGATAATATCGATTCTTCTTCTCCCTGTATCTGTTTATCGCCGCCTTTTATATATTTCTTTTTTAATTTATACAAAAGCGTAAGCCGCTCGTTTACATCTTCAAGTCTTTGCGGATCAAAAGCAAGGCTTTCCTTGTATGATCTAAAATCTCCGGTTATATCTTCCGCTTCGTAGTAAAGATTCTCAAACCTTCTGTTTAATTCAGCAAGCGATGAGTCAACAGATGAAGCGCTGTCAAGCGCGTTTTTCGCGCGTCTTGCCTGGCTTAAAATTGATTGTTCGCCGTCAACAAGACAGCCTGACGCTGTATTTATAAAACCTATAAGTTTTTCAAAATCGGTTAGTTTCTGCCCTTCCTGTTCAAGATCGCGAATCTCTCCGGGTTTAATATTCGCTTTTGTAATTTCATCCACCGCGAAATTCAAAAGCTCCAGGCGATCTTCTCTTTCGCGATCGCTTTTTAGGGAAGCCTCAAGCGTTTTTCTTTTTTCTGTCAATTCAAGAAACGCTTTTGAAAAATCTCTCACTTCATCTTCGATACCGGCGAAACGATCCAGTAAACGCCTGTGGCTGTCTTTTTTAAGGAGCGATTCATGGTTATGCTGTCCATGAAGATCGAATAAAAGCCCCATAAACTCCGACAAGTCCTGCCTTGTTACGGGAACATTCTGAATAAAAATCGATCCTCTTCCCGTTGTTTTAATAATCCTTCTTACAATTATGGTATCTTCTTCACATTCAATGTCACGTGTTTTAAGCCAGTCTGTAACTTCAGTATTATTTTTGTTAACCGATATAACCGCACAAACAGCCGCCTCATCGCAGCCGGATCTAATAACGTCAGCCTCAGCCTTGCCGCCCATTAAAAAACTTAAAGAGCCTACGATAATCGATTTACCTGCTCCTGTCTCTCCTGTAAGAACATTAAAACCCGGACGAAAAGACAGGCTTATGGAATCAATCAGAGCGTAATTTCTGATGGACAGTTCTTCAAGCATGAGACCTCGATCTGCCGCAATCNATTGACAGCGCGTTACAATCGNATATNNAAAGAAGTTTCATAATTAACCTTCTTCCGCCAAAGGAGCAGACCAGAAAAGTTTATTTCTAAGAGCGGAATAATATCCATACCTTCCGTTAAAAATTAGCTGCGCGCTGTACGGCGCCTGCTTTATATAAATTTTATCCTGACATTCAAGAGCCAAAGTATCCTGTCCGTCAACTGTCAATAAAACGCCCGATCTTTGTTTGTCGGCGACTGTTATAACAATTGTCTGCTTTGCAGGAAGCACGAAAGGCCTGTTCGCAAGCGAGAACGGGCAAATGGGATTTAAAATTATCGCTTCTATCTCAGGGTCAAGAATCGGTCCGCCTGCCGCCATTGAATACGCTGTAGAACCTGTTGGAGTCGCAATTACAAGCCCATCGCACCTGTATTCTCCCAAAGCGGTGTCCTTATCGATATGCACGTCAAGTTTTATTAGTTTTGCAATCTCTGTGTAGGAGATAACAGCATCGTTAAGGCAGACGTATTTCATAATGATTTTTGAGTTACGCTCAACATGAATTTCCAGCATACAGCGAAGCGCGGGAGTTAATTCACCTTTTTCCCATTTATTAAAAACTGTAAGCCAATCCTCTTTTTCTACTTCAGCTATAAAACCAAATGTTCCAAGATTGACAGGAAATATCGGAACGCCCAAAGGAGAAAGAGAACGCGCTGTATAAAGAACTGTTCCGTCTCCTCCAAGAGAAAAAGCTATATCCCACTTTTTATTGGGAAGTTCTTCCGGTTTTCCGTTAAAAGAAAAAGTTGTAACATCAATCCCTCGTTTTAGAAGCTCATTTTTTATTGTATCCGCGAGATCAGGCGCGTGACTTTTCTGAAGATTTACAAATAAAACCGCAGAATTTACCTTACTCATAAAATGTCCTTTACGGCAAAGTCATAATTAAACGGGAAATACGTTCAACTTCCTGTGAACGAAGCATCGGATATATCGGGAAAAGAACAGTCCTAAGACACAAGGAGCTTGAGACAGGGCAATTGGAAGCCTCTCCCATCCCGGCGATTGTGTTCTCGAATGCGTTTTCAATTTCGATCTCTTTCTTTTTGGCATAAGCGATAACATCTTTAAGTCCCGCTTCCAGAATTAAAGAAAATGAATAATTGCAATATTCCATCTGGCTTATCGGGATAAAACGTTTATGCCTTGTCCGCAAACCTGCCTGAATGAAAACCTCGGCAATATCGCGTCTTCGCTCGATGTTTCGCATAATTTCCTTGAATTGAACGACAGCTAACGCCGCGTTAATGTCAGGAAGGCAATACTCGCCGGGAATCCCGGAAAAACTTCTAAGAGCGTTTCCGTCTTTTCTGTTCATGGCAAAAAGAAGAGCGCCTCCGCCAGACGTAAGCATGTCTCTTTCTTCAAGTCCGAGAATGCAAAAAACACCGTCGATTCTGGCGGCGATCTGCATTCCCGCCTGCTGCTCTTCGTTATCATTTTTGCCGTTTTCTTCCTTGTCTTTCTTGCTGCCAAGAGAAAGCCAGCTTCCGTAACTTTGCGAAATATCTTCAATGACAGGAATTCCCAGTTCAGAAATCGCCGCCGTGTCGGGAACAAAACCAAGAGTGTGATGAATTACAATGGCGCAAACATCAACATCGGAAGGTTTAGCGGCTGTCGCGGTCTCTATTAATTCTCTGCTCATCACAGGAAGGTCATAGGAAACATCGCAAAATACCGGTGTTAGCTGCAAATCCTGTAAAACCTGCAAATAATAGCGCGGAGAGAGAGCGGAAACAATAACACCCTGTTTTCGTAAATTCTTTTCTCCTGAATCATCCGCGCTTTGCGGCTTAAGAGCTTTTAATGCGAGGAAAAGCGCGACAGCGGGACTTCGTAAAGCAAGAGCGTAATCAAAATTAATTTGTTCTTTGGCTGTTTGAATTAAAAGACGGTTTCTCTCCCCTGGACCGATTTTATCCTCTACCATAGCGGTTAATACCGCATCCATTTCCTTGCGTCTTATCGTGGGAGAAAAAATTTCAATTTTCATTGTTAAAAGCCTTATCTTCTAAGTTCGGCGATCTTCTGAAGTTCCTTTGGATTGAAGAGATCCCTTATATTAAGAAGAATAAGATAACCTTCTTCCTGACGAACTACCCCTTCGATATACTCAGCGCCGATGCCTGAAAACATCTGAGGCGGCGGTTGAATCTCATCTTTTTCTACTGTTACTACACGAGAAATTCTATCAATGATAATGCCAAGTTTCATTCCATCTATATCAACGATAATAAAACCGGACAACAATTCATCCTCTTCCGAGGTTACCAGTTTTCTTAAATGGAACCGCTTGTGTAAATTTATAATCGGAATAATCTCGCTTCTGAGATTAAAAATGCCTTCTACATACATGGGCGCGTTGGGAATTGGACGAATTGCCTGCACACGGACAATCTCCTTAACGTCCATAATATTCACACCATACAGTTCCTCTCCAAGCTGGAAAGTAACCAATTGTCTGGACTCCGTTTTATTAACGTCTGTACGTACTGCCATTGCGGATATCCTCCCTATTCTATAAATGTATCATTAATACTGTTAATGTTCAAGTGTAATTTACTCCCTGACCCATATTTGACTATAACCAAGCGCTCCAAGTCTTAAGGAAGCCGCATACACATCGCCGGCAGCGATTCTGGCCGCCATTACCCTGTAAATAGCTCCCGAAAATTCGATTGATACTTCAAAACCTGCGCCGCGAAGGAGTTCCGCAGCCCTGTTTGCGTCACTTTGAACGGAAAACGCGCCTACTTGTAAACCATAGAGTTTTCTTGAATTCCTGTCAGGGAGTCCGGGAATTAACTGTATCGATTCCGGTCTAACAGGAGGCGGCTGTACAGATGGAGCCTGATTTTGAATCGGCGGAGCCTGATTGGCTGCAATCCTTAGATCCGGTACCAATGAATTAATATTTGTCGAAAAAGGCTGAGCATTCGATTGAGTCTGATTATTTATCTGTTGACGTTCTGCCGCCTGGTTATTTATAGGTTGATTTGAAGAAACAGGAGCCTGAGTCTGCGCATTATTGTTTCTGACTGGTTCAGGCTGATTAAACGACCGTGTCTCCTGAGCCGTTCTTACTTCTCTTTGCTCTCTGGCTTCCCTCTGATCCCTTGCTTCCCGTATTTCTCTGGTTTCCCGCGCTTCTCTTACTTCACGGGCTTCCCTGTTTTCTCTTGCTTCTCTTGCTTCACGGGCTTCTCTTGCCTCACGAGCCTCTCTTGCGTCCCTTTGTTCTCTGGCTTCCCTTGCCTCTCTGGCTTCACGAGCTTCCCTAGCTTCTCTTTGTTCTCTCGCTTCTCTTAATTCTCTGGCTTCACGAGCTTCCCTTGCTTCGCGGGCTTCTCTTACTTCTCTGGCTTCCCTTGCGTCCCGTGAATCTCTCGCTTCGATAGTCATTGCCATAAGCCACGCGAGAAATTCCGCTGAATCGCTGCCGCCTTCTCTGGCAACAAAAGCATGCTGAAGTGCCTGCATTTCATCGGGTCTTCTCGCGGGTTCCTGAGCGGGAGCAGGCGGCGGCGGCGCTTGTTCAACAACAACCGGCGCTGCTTGAGCGACCGGTACAGGAGGAGCCAGTTCGATAATAGGTTCTTCCTGACGAGGCGCAGGACGCTGCGGAGCGGCGACAGTAAGAACGATGCTATCACCCGGATTCATCCCCAAGGCGGCGACAGCGGCAGGCGAAAGGTCAATTATTCTATTAAGGGATGCGCCAATACGTCCTGTTATTGTTATTTCAACTTCTCTTCCATTGGCAGGATTGGTAATTTTAGCTTTTGAGTTGAGAGGAAGACTTGGATGAGCTCCAACAAGCCCTTCCGCCGTCATTTCCTGGCTTGCGGCTCCGCGCATTGTAAAATCCCCAAGCCTGGCCTGACCATAAACACTTGATAACACCAACAATGCGCAAAAAATGGCAAAAATGAGCCGTTTCATGTGATCCTTCTCCTCCTACTATACCCCTCCTAATATATAGTTTAAGAAATCAAGAGCGCAAATGCAAATTTTTTGGGAAAAATTTGAAAAAAAGAAACCAACTTGAGGAAAGTCCAGGTCATCTATTTGCCTTCTTTTGACAAATTGTCAAGTAACTATCCTTAAATGTTCATCAATTCATTCCATAACGTAGGCGGCGAACATTCGCTAAAAAAAAAAGAGTCTAACCACTTCATGAGCGATCAGACTCTTTGTAAAATTAAAAAAAATTGGCAGCGACCTACTTTCCCACACCTTAGAGATGTAGTATCATCGGCGCAGAAGGGCTTAACTTCCGTGT
>JGI24695J34938_10003081_pt1 | contig 11925 bp, 10 predicted proteins | sample TergutCo191P3_FD_34938 | JGI IMG/M metagenome (IMG submission 34938) | reverse complement strand
ATATCAAGATGTCCTGGAAGGATACCATTATCAATATAATAATGATTTAGATAATCTTTTGGAAAAAAATCAGCATAAGAAAGAGTTGCGTATAAAGCAGCACTGTTATGACCTTTACTTAGAATAAAAATATCTCTATCAGGTGATTTTTCTTTAATTTTTTTGCAATCCATTATCTTAAAATATAATGTATATAAAATATCAATACATGAAAGGCATCCGCCAATATGAGACGATTTTGAATAATGCATCATTTTAAATATTTCTTTTCGTAATTCATTTGTAATTAATATATTATTATTATTCATTATTAATATGACCTATTACCTCAAGTGATTTGTCTATTAAAAACTGTTTAATATTTCAAGATGCATATTTATTAAAAAACAATGTATAATAATTGATCGTTAAATCATTATAGTTAGCTTTTCGTCTATCGCTTTTATTAATTGAATCAAAGAATATTTTAGCTATATCATTTATTTTCATTATTTTAAATAATTCTCTTACATCATCCATGCTTCCATAATTTAATATATGTTCAACTAATAATTCATCGCTTACTGTATCACTTTTTGGAGGAGGGGAGTACCAGAAAAAAGCCTGTCTATCTTCTATATATTTTTTTTGTTCAGGTGTTCTATTCAGCATATTTTATTTATACACCTTCTTTAATAACCATTATCATCTTATCTATCATTTCATCAGTCATTCCAGGATATACGCCAATCCAGAAAGAATCGTTCATTATGCGATCTGTTTCCTGTAAATTGCCGATTACACGAAAACCTTCGCCTGTTTTTCTAAGTTCATCAAAACATGGATGCTTAACAAGGTTTCCGGCAAAAAGCATTCTGGTTTGAATATTTTTACTTTCTATAAATTGGACAAGTTTATTTCTGTTTAATCCATTCTTGCATGTAATTAAAAATCCAAACCAGCTTGGATCTGAAGAAGGCGCAGCTTCAGGAAGGATTAATTTATCCTGCAAGTTTTGTAAACCGTTATACAAACGTTTCCAGTTATATTTTCGTTTCTCAGCAAAAGATGGAAATTTTTCAAGCTGCGCGCATCCAATTGCAGCCTGCATATCTGTCGCTTTTAAATTATACCCAAAGTGGCTGTAAACGTATTTATGGTCGTAGCCTGCGGGAAGTTCTCCGAATTGCACATTAAATCGATGTCCGCATAAATTATCTTTTCCTGAAGGGCACGCGCAGTCGCGTCCCCAGTCACGCAGAGAGCGGATTATTTTGTGAAGAAGCGGGTCAGATGTATAAACAGCTCCTCCTTCGCCCATTGTCATATGATGAGGCGGATAAAAACTTGATGTTCCTATATCGCCGATTGTTCCTGTAAATCTGGCAGCGCCGTCATTTATATATGTTGAACCGAGCGCGTCGCAATTATCTTCTACAAGCCATAATTTATTTTTTTTGCAAAATGATTTTACAGCTTGCAAATCAAATGGATTTCCAAGGGTATGCGCAAGCATAACAGCTTTTGTTTTAGGAGAAAGCGCTTTTTCAAGAAGCGAAACGTCAATATTATACTGCGGTATTGTTACATCAACAAAAACAGGAACTGCTCCAAATTGTAAAATTGGCGTAACAGTCGTAGGAAAACCTGCTGCAACTGTTATTACTTCATCGCCGCGCTTTATCGCGCGTTCTTTTAATAACGGAGAAGTAAGAGTCATAAACGCGAGTAAGTTAGCTGAAGAACCTGAATTAACAAGCGAAACAAAAGGCGTTTTTAGATAATCGCCTAATTGTTTTTCAAATTTATCGGTATATCTTCCTGATGTAAGCCAGAATTCCAAAGAGCTGTCTACAAGGCTAACCATTTCATTTTCATCAAAGACACGGGAGGCGTATGGAATACGATCACCGTCCTTGTATGATTCTTTTTGCATAAAAGTTTTATAATATTCTTTTACGCTTTCAAGAATTTGTTTTACAGCCTGTTCTTTATTCATTGATTTAAACATTTTAAGTTAAATATTCCTTAATTTGATTTTCCATTAAAACCAATCTTTCATTATCAGTTTTAACTTTTGCAAATTCTACAGTTTTATTTACAGCGGTTTTAATATCCCATTTTGGTTTCCATCCAAGAATCGCCTTTGCTTTTGAACAATCAAGTTTTAAAAAATTAGCTTCATGTAACTTTACATTGTCTTCTTGTAATTTCCATGAAGCGCCATGTTCCCATGCTTCGCAGAAAAGATCTGCTAGATTTGCTGTAGTAACGCAGCTTTCATCATCAGGACCAAAATTATACGCGCCTTCCAGCGTTTTATTTTCATGCTGTTTTTTCGCTAATAATAAGTATCCAAAAAGGCAATCCAATACATGCTGATACGGGCGGGTAGAGGAGGGGTTTCTAAGAATTATTTCTTTCCCCGCGTGTGCAGCGCGAATACAATCAGGAATGATTCTGTCATCAGAATAATCACCGCCGCCTATTACATTACCGGAACGCGCCGTTGAAATAGAAGTAGAAGTTTTTTCGTTAAAAAATGAATTACGATAACTGTATGTTACAAGTTCGCTGCAGGATTTACTGCTGGAATACGGATCAAACCCGCAAAGATTTTCATTTTCACGGTATCCCCATTGCCATTCTTTATTTTCGTATACTTTATCTGTAGTTATATTAACAAAAGATTTTATGGAAGATGTCAGGCGGACGGTTTCAAGAATATTTACTGTTCCCATTACGTTAGTTTCGTAAGTAAGAGCAGGTTCTTTATAAGAAAAACGCACAAGAGGCTGAGCTGCCATATGGAATAAAATTTCTGGTTTAGTGTCTTGTACAGCTTTAGATAAATTACTGCGGTCTCTGATATCTCCAATGATCGAAACCATATCTTTATCAAGTTTTGTTTGATTAAATAATGAAGGCGTTGTAGAAGGAGAGAGCGCGTAACCTGTAATTTTAGCTCCTGCAAACAAAAGAACACGGCAAAGCCATGTGCCTTTAAAACCTGTATGTCCTGTTATAAATATTTTTTTGTCTTTGTAAAAATCAAGCATTATTTTAACCAGAGAGCCCATGGGCATGTTCCGTTTGTCCACATTTCAGTTAAATCATTTTTATCTTTTAAGGTATCCATTGAACGCCAAAATCCTGAGTGTTTATAGGAATTTAATTGTCCTTCTAAGGCTAATGTTTCTAAAGGCTCTCTTTCAAGAACTGTATTGTTATTGGATAAAAAATTAAAAATATTATGTTCCATTACAAAAAAACCGCCGTTTATCCACGCGCCGTCTCCGTCAGGTTTTTCTTTAAAAGAAGTTATTGACCCGTCGTTTTTTATATCCAATGCGCCAAACCGGCCGCTGGGCTGAATTGCAGTTAACGTAACATATTTTTCTGATTTTTCATGCGATTTTACAAGCTCATGTAAATTTACATCGCTTACTCCGTCACCGTATGTCAGCATAAATCTTTCCTTGCCGATAAACTCTTTCGCCGCAAGAAGTCTTCCTCCTGTCATTGTGTCTTTTCCTGTAAAAAGCATGGTTACCTTCCACGGTTCAGTTCTGTGATTATGGAGTTCGACAGTATTATCTTTCATATTAACTGTGATATCAGAATAACGTGTGTAATAATTAATAAAATATTCTTTAATTACATGAGATTTGTAACCCGTTAGTATAACAAATTCATTAAAACCCCAATAGGAATATGTTTTCATAATATGCCAAAGTATGGGGCGTCCGCCAATTTCTACCATGGGTTTAGGAATCATATTTGTTTCTTCAGAAAGACGGGTGCCAAGACCGCCTGCGAGTATTACTACTTTCATAATTCGATCATCCCGTCTTTTATACAAATTCTTCTATCGCATCGTTCAACAGTGGTTAACCTATGCGCGATAACAAGAAGAGTTTTATTTGTGCTAACGCTGTATATTTCGTCCATAATTCTTTGTTCAGTTTCGTTGTCAAGCGCGGAGGTCGCTTCGTCAAGCACAAGAACTTCAGGGTCGTCATAAATTGCACGCGCGATACAGATACGCTGCTGCTGACCGCCGCTTAATTGTATTCCGCCGTCGCCTACAAGCGTATTTATTCCTTCTTTTTGAGAAAGGAAATCCCAGATATTCGCTTTTTTAAGGGCTGTTATAATTTTATCTTCGTTATAATCAGAACCAAATGAAACATTTTCCGCAACAGTTCCGTCAAATAAATAAACGCTTTGAGGAATATAACCTATTTTTTTTCTCCAACTGCGTATATTTTCGTTTGTTAACAGTGTATTATCAATATAAATATTTCCAGAAATTGGTTTGTGTATTCCAGTAATAATATCTATAAGGGTTGATTTGCCACCGCCGCTTTCCCCTGTAAACGCCGTTTTATCGCCTTTTTTTATTTCTAATGATAAATTAGAAATAATTTCATTCCCTGTCATATATTTAAAATTAATATTTTCAAGTCTTATAGAGCTTTCAAAATTAACAGGGACGGATCCTTCTTCTTCATATTTTTGATTTAAATTTTCATAAACGTTTTTTATTATTTCTTCGCCGTATACAATTTTGTTTAAATTAATTAACAATCTATGAACAGACGGTAGGATTCTATAAAGAGCAAGCGCGTACATTGATATTATCGGTATAACAATGCTTGCATCATTTGAAAGCCAGACTATCGTAATAACAACGCCTATTAAAAAAGAAAACCCAAGGCTTTCTAAAACACCTTTAGGCATGGAATTTAATACGTCTGTTATAAGTTCGGATTTAGCGTTGGATTCCAGCGCGTCATTATATGTTTTTATAACTTCTTCTTCATTGCCTTTTAATTTTACGTATTTTATATTTCCAAGAGATTCTTTTAATGAACGGCTCATTTTTCTCTGGGTTATAAATCTAATTTTACCCTGTTTTGAATTTACCCGTGTAAGGTATGACATAAAAATTATAATAAAAATAAATAAAATACACGTTAAAATTAATGTCATCTTCCAATTTAAAAAAATAATTAGCGCATAAACCATTAATACGGAAAATATTTCAGTAAGGAAATAAAGTAAATTAAAAACAACTGTCCCAATTTCTTTTGTTTCTCCGCCGATGGCATGCATTAATTCGCCTGTATTTTTCTGCGCATGTACTTTATAAGGAACTGATAAATTTATTTTTAATGCTTTTTTTGCAAAATATTTATATATACTATTGGAATATTTTTTTGTTAGGTAAGAAAGAATTATAAAATAAATGCCGCGGAAAATATAAAATATAATAATCGCAATCCCGAATATAATAATAAATTTCTGCGTAGACGAAAAATTAAATAATTCATAAGCTTTTTTATATATTCCGTCTTCAAGAAGGGAAGGATTAGACACTACAGAAATAAACGGCATAATTGCAGATATACCTATTGTTTCTACAAGAGAAAAACCAATTATCAAAACAAGCATAAAAGCCATAAGAGCTTTTTGCCTTTTATTTAATAATTTAAAAAGACGAGAGAGTACCGGTTTTAAAAATGAAAATTTCTCGAATAATGTCATTTTACCCAATGCCAAAATATTTTAAGCCTTTAGAAGTTATTTCTTCAGGTTTATAAATATTTCGTAAATCTATAAAATTATTACAGGAAAGTAAATCTTTAATTCTTAATAAATCTATATTTCTGAACTGATTCCATGGAGTCGCAATTACAAGAGCATCTGATCCTTTTGCGGCATCATATTCATCATTAGAAAAATAAATGGAATCTTTAATTGATTCAAGACGAAAACGCGCTTCATTCATTGCCGCAGGATCAAAAAGGCGCAGAGAAGCGCCGTTTTTTGCAAGATATTCGCAGATAACAATTGAAGGAGATTCTCGCATATCGTCAGTATTTTGCTTGAATGCAAGTCCCAATATGCAGATTGTTTTTCCTTTTAATGAGCCAAGAGCATTCTCAATTTTTTTTGCTGCGCGAAGTTTTTGCTTTTCGTTTGCCTCGATAGTTGCTTCTACAATTGAAAGCGATTCGCCCATGTTTTTGGCAATTTGTACAAGAGCCCTTGTATCTTTTGGAAAACAGGAACCGCCGTAACCGGGACCCGGATGCAAAAATTTTGAACCTATTCTTCCGTCTTTGCCGACAGCTTTTGCGACTGCGCGGATATCAGCGTTTGCGGATTCGCAAAGGTTTGCAATTTCGTTTATAAAAGTAATTTTTACGGCAAGAAAAGCGTTAGATGCATATTTTATCATTTCTGCCGATTCAAGATTAGTTTCTATAAAAGGTGTTTCGTTAAGATAAAGAGAGCGATATACATCTTTCATTATTTCACGGGCGCGCTGGCTTTCGCTTCCTATAACTACGCGATCCGGATGGGTAAAATCATAAACAGCAGAACCTTCGCGAAGAAATTCGGGATTAGAAACGACATCAAATTCAATATTTAGTCCGCGTTTTTCTAATTCTTCTTTTATCCATCCTGTAACTTTTTTTCCTGTGCCGACAGGAACTGTGCTTTTATCGACTATTACAGTGTATTTATTTATAAGCTGTCCAATTTGACGCGCCGCGTTTTCTATATAAACAAGATCCGCGCTGCCGTCATCCATGGGAGGAGTTCCCACTGCTATAAAAACAATATTACATTCTGTTAAAGCGGTTTTTAAATCGGTAGAAAAAGTAAGACGGCCGGATTTAATGTTACGATCAACAACAATATCAAGTCCCGGCTCATAAATCGGAATGATTCCTTTTTTAAGAGAATCAATTTTTGAGCTGTTAGTATCAACGCAAATTACATAATTGCCAAAGTCTGAAAGACATGCGCCGGAAACCGAGCCTACATAACCTGTTCCAATAACTGTTATTTTTGCCATTAAACTGCCTAAAAATGAAGCGTTGTGCCTATGAATAATTCCATGGGCGTTCTTTTTGAAATATCCGAAAAATCCCAAGCAGTAGAAATTCTTAAATATAAACTGCGAAAGAAAATAGGATAAATAATAACTTCAAAACCGCCTGTAATAAAAATATTTTTATCTAATTCTGATAATTCAGAAATAGTATTGGAATAAGCTAAATCTACGATTGGTCCAATATGAAGATCAAAATCAAAAAGACGCGTATTCCAGTTAAACCATTGTGACGGTTTAAATCTTAATACTTTAAATATTAAATCCATGTTTAAAGATACCATTAAATCAGTTGTGATATCTTTATCTATAATGCCGCGAAGAACATCGCCTGCGCTTTCCGTATATGTGTTAAACCATTGACGGTACATTAAGCGGGTAGACAAACCTAAAAAATTAAAAAATTTAAAATGCGCTGCTCCCTTTGCTTCTAATCTGGTACTTAAAGGATATTCATCGTTTCTGTATTTAAAAAAATCATAATTAAATGAATTATAAACGTTAGCAGTAAAACCCTGCTGAAAATTATCGATCCAGTTTATGCGTCCAAAACCAAGAGCATGAGAAAAACCAAGGAAAGGTCCTTTTCTGTTTATAGACAATGTCCATGGAGACACTTCATGATTAAATATTGCAGAAATGCGCGGAGTATATGCAAGCTCTCCGTAATCGCCTATCTTAGTTATTGGTATTTTCCAGGAAATATATGGACGGGTTGAAATATAAAGTCCTTCCTGAGATTCTCCAAGCTCGTACAATTCCCTGTCCATATCCGAGTTGTCTTCGTTAACAATAAAATAAATATCAAATCCTATATTCGGAGTCGTAAAGCCAAATGGAATATCTACAGAAAGTCCCGTAGCATTACAGTAAAACCAGTTCTGTTCCATATCAGGACGATAGCTTACATCATGATCAAAATTGATATACCAGTTAAGATTAAAAATTCTTACAGGTATATCTGAATCAAACATAAACTCAAAAAAATCCCTTCCTTTTTCATCATGTCTGTATCCGAGATCAACCCTTAACGCGCTCATGGTGCCTAAAAAATTATAGTCACGCGCTTTTATTGTTATGTCAAAACCTGTATTTGAATCTAATTGCGGGCGCGGAATCGCAACAATATTCCACGTATCTTTAACATAAATAAATAAATTAACAGGATATTTTCCGTCTTCGCGCGCAGGGCTTATCGAATATTCAATCCTTACGCTGTCTAAAACTCTTTCGTTGTAAAGAATCTGCGTTTTATTTTGAATGTATTTTTCTAAATTGGTAAAACCGTTTATTTCCTCGCCTTCGATTAATTCCGCCTTGTTAATTAAAGCGTAACGCCGAGTATAGCCGTTAATGACAAAAGAGAAAGAATTAATGACAAATATCGAGTTTTCATCGTGAGAATCGCCTTCAATTAAAATTTCTTCTGAAAAATCCTGTGAATAAACCGGAGCGCATATTATAAATAAAAACGCACCAATGGCGGCAATTAATAATTTGTTTTTCATGATGCTCCTGTTAAAATTGATTTTAGAATTCCAATTTCATTTTCTGTTTCTAAAAATACCGTACATGCGCTTTTTTCGTCAGGAACAATAAAAGTCATTTTTCCCTGTTTGTTTTTTTTATCGCTTTTCATAAAATCCAATAAAGAATCTGCATTTTTACCGGATTCTTTTATAAGCGGATGCACAGATTCACACTCATATCCAAAAGACGATAAAAGCTCTTTAATTTTTTGCGCTCTTGACACAGGCGTAATGTTTAATTTTTTTCCAAGTTCGCATGCGCGGATAATTCCCCATGCGACAGCTTCGCCATGCGTAAGGTTTCCAAGCCCCGATGCGCTTTCCAGCGCATGTGCGAAAGTATGCCCAAGATTTAAAAGGAAACGCACTCCTTTCGTTTCTTTTGGATCGCTTTCAACTAAGCTGCCTTTGTAATGAACAGCCTTTTTGATGCATTCATGCAATGTATCAATATCGTTATTTAACAATTTATCTTTTTTAATAATTAAAGTATCAACAAATTCATCGCCGCAAAGAATTGCAGTTTTTATTAATTCTGCCATTCCGCTTTTAATCTCTTTTTTTGGAAGAGAGAAAAGAGCGTTTATTGGCATATAAACTTTTTCTGCGGGATAAAAGGTGCCGATTATATTTTTTATGCCGAATAAATCAAAACCTGTTTTACCGCCTACTGACGCGTCAACCATGCCAAGCAGGGTAGTCGAAATTAGCACATAACGGCAGCCGCGTTTATAAATGGAAGAAGCAAAGCCGCATAAATCGCCTATTACGCCTCCGCCTATTGCGATAAAAATTCCGTCTCTGCCAAGACCTGCCTCATGAGCAGCGCTTAAAATTGTTTGAACAGTCTGCCATGTTTTATTTTCTTCGCCGCTTTTAATTATGCAAACAGGAAAATTTAAATTATTTAGAATAATTTTACTGAATACGGCGGTGTTTTCATCGGCAATTAATAATGGTTTAAACGATTTACTATTGCAGTCCAAGCCAAGATCAGATGCAATACGGCATATTAACGGCATTTCATCGATTATTTCTGTGTCTGTTTTATATTCACTAAAGGTAAAATTCATAATTTTAGGCAAAAGAAAACCATTCCGGCATTTAACCGGAATTTTCGGCGGAAATGAATCCTCCCAGCGCTTAATTTTAGCGTTGAGGGACGTTGAAAATACACCGGCTGCCGAAACACACTCAATGATCCAACGATTTGGAAATTCTTATCCATAATATCATGTTTTATTTAGGGTTTCAAGTATGTCATTCTGAGAGGTTATATACATTCTCTTCGATGGAATTCAAGATAGAACTTATACACATTTCGCCGATTTCATGCTTTTGGGCAAGCAGATCCATCCAATTAAAGATGAAATCATTGGCAGTTTTCCTGCTAATTGGCAGATATTTGCCAATTAATATGTCTTCGGCGTTCTTATTTCGTAAAATTTCCCTGCCTTTGTAGATTACACGTATGTCCGAGAGAATATTCTTCTGTGTTTTAGCTAAAAATACCATAGAATCGCTTGAAATAGAGTCCTCGCGCTTGAATTTCCTGTAAACTGCATAGTCCCATTGGTGCAAAGGAAGCCTTACCCTCGTCAATAACTCTTGTTTTTCAAGATTTGTCTTTTCTTCCGAGTGGAATCTTGCTGCAGAAACCCAGCGTGCACCCTCGGCATTTTTAAACTCATATTGAGCGTCCAGGGCGGTAAGAATCGCCGGTAAATCCAAAAGACGCGACGTATTACAGATATTTCCGCCGATTGTCGCGATATTTCTAAGCTGAACGCCTGCGATATTAAGAAGGCATGAGCATAAAATCTCCGGCACAATTTTTCCAAGATTTATAAGCCTGTTTAAAACAGTCATGGAGCCGATCTCAAGGTATTGTTCTGTCCGCGTTATGCGATTTAATTCTTCGATTTTTTCAAGACAAAGGAAAACAGGAGAAACATCGATTATTTCCTTGCCGCGCTTTGAAATTAAAGCGGTTCCTCCGGCATAGGGAACTGCGTCAGGGAAACGGTTCCATGCCGCAAATAATTCAGGGAGATTATCGGGGAACAGAACTTGATTAAGAGGAGTGTCCATAAAGCCTCCTTTGCCTGTTTATAGAAATTGTATTTACGGCATTTACAAGTCTTTCTACATTTGTGCATCTGCATTTAATCCCCGAAAAACCCGCAAGGATCTGCTCTTTTGTCGGAGCGTGATTTTTGTCGAGTAACGCTTCTGTGCAAAGAATTTTTCCCGCTTCGCAGTATCCGCAGTTACCAAGATGAACCTCCGCAAACGCGGTCATTATTTCGCTGTATTCGTTTGTCTGGGAAAATCCTTCGATTGTGATAATTTCGCTGCCTCTTATTTTAAAAGCGGGGATAAGGCAGGCAAGAGAAACTTTGCCGTTAAAGATAACCGTACATGCGCCGCATTGTCCCGCAAGGCAGCCTGGCTTTGCGCCGAAAAGACCAAAGTTTTCGCGCAGGATATCGATTAACCGCACTTCCGCTTCGCCGCGGAAAACTACGTCTTCGCCGTTTAAAATAAAGTTAATCGTCATTTTATATCCTGCCTTACGATATTCTTTTGGCGTAACATTTCCCATATGTCTTTTCGTTTTAAAGGAATCGATTTAAACGAATAACCCATCGCCTGCGAAACTGCCTGCATGAAGGCAGCCGGTAAACATGTCGAAGGCAGGTCACCGATTCCTTTAGGTTCTGCCGTATCGTTTTCCAGAAACTCAATATGAATCGGCGGAATTTCTACAGGCGAAAAAATTGTAAAATTGTCGTACTGGGACCTTGGCAAATATCCGTCAATGTATTCGATGTTTTCCGTAAACGTCCAGCCAATCGCCTGAGCTGCGCCGCGCATTATACTTCTTTTTGCTCTGTTTTTAGAAATGATTTTTCCGCCGTCTACTGCAAGCCAAACGCCGCGAATAATGGGAAGGCATTCTACAAGATCGATTGACACTTCCACAACGCAGGCGCAAAGCCCGGGTTTTAAAAAGCCGCTTACATCTGACGCTTCCCAAAGCCCTCCCCTGACAGAACCGCTTTGCGGCTTTATGGAGCGGCGCACTGTAATTGGAAGCGGGTCGTGGAAACGCTGTTTGCGGATCGCAAGGCAGCATTTTTCTACAAGTTTGGTGAGCGCCGTTATGTTACGCGACGAGCAGGAAGGGCCGCAGTCAAGCGTATGGGTAGAAATTATGCGCACCATATCAGGTTTTATAGACATGGTTTCCTGCGCGACCTTTTCCCATATTTTATTATAGTCTTCTGATGTCGAAATGCCTGCCTTAATTTCCAGTATGCTGTCCTTTGTCAAAGTGACTTCCACGCTGTAAACGCCTGAGTCTTTTCCGTGGTAGAGAAGTCCGCTTCCCTGAAAGCCGACTGCGATTCCAATTCCGCGCGGGTTATCTCCTCTTTCCAAAGCTATTTTTCTGCTTTGACGCAAAAGATCATGGCTTGCCCATTTACGGTAGTAATCGCTCATTTT
>JGI24695J34938_10003074_pt1 | contig 11953 bp, 9 predicted proteins | sample TergutCo191P3_FD_34938 | JGI IMG/M metagenome (IMG submission 34938) | reverse complement strand
CGACTCCTGCCTGCCTTGCCTGTTTCCATTCATGGCGTACCAGTTGAATCGATATCTCCTGCGCGTGTTGATCCCGCCACGCCGTTCCCTCCGGTGAGACGAGGGCCCAGCTTAATGCCGCCGGATTGAGCGCGTTGAGGAAAAATGCGGAAGGGTTTGCAGAATCGGCTTTATCTGACGTTCCCGGATCAAGGCGAGCCGCAATGTAGAATGAAGCGGGATGTGCCAGAATAGCGGCATTAGCTGCAATCTCCTGCCTGGCCGCGTCCTGTACAGAAGCTTCATACCGGTAACGGTAAACCGCGCCTTCCGTGCCGTCGCTGCCGGTTTCATTGCTGATATCAGCTTTTCCGTCTTGATTCAACGTTCCTTGTCCCTGGCTTACAAAGCTGCGCCCGTCGCTCAGTTCCGGCCCAAAATGCCAGTTGCGCCACATTCCTTCCGCGCCGCCGGGGACATGGCCCGCAGGCTCGCGTGTTAAATGCCAGGTATACGGCGCTCCGGAAAGCCCTCCGCCGGAAAGATACGATGCGGTAAGCGAAGCGGTGAGCGTATCTCCCTGGTATACGACAGGATTGGAAAAGCGCAGTGAAGATTCAAAACGGAGGCGCTCAAAATAGGCGACTGTAAACGAAACGGCTGTTTCAATCCTGCCTCGCCGGTAAATGAGCCGATACTGTCCGGGATCGGCAGCGGCAGGCAGGGTAAATGAACCGTAAGAACCACCGTTTGCCGTTGATTCGCCGTTGAGCAAAACGATTACCGGCTCCTGGTTTGCATTGTCATAGTAGTTATTCGCCGCGCTTCTTGCCTCAATCTCATACGGCCCCTGGTACGCCTCGAAATTTCCCTGCCGGAGGATCCGGTCAATGCCCCGGAAAGTAACCGTTTCGCCGGGGCGGTACAAACCCCTGTCGGTAAAGAGGAAAATAACCGGACGTTCCTGCTCCCTTTCAAAAGGATTTGACATTGCCTCAACAGTGAAACGCCAGAGGTTGTGGCTGTCGTTGGGAATAAATTCCGCCTGATCCCTTGTGCGGCCCTGGCCTTCGGTTACCCGAATTCGAAGGCCCTTACCGGTTGTTTCCGTATCCCAGACACTGCTGTACGGTTCGGTAAAACGGGAAGCAATGCTGCTGCCGGGAAATTCAAAAACCGCCAGCCCCTGCGCGTCAGTTACGCCGCTGAGAATAATTCTTTCGCTTTCCAGCAGTTCCACGACGGTATCCGCCGCCGGCGTGCCGTCAGAAAGATGAGTGGCCCACACCAGCACCATATTATGCGCATAACGTACCGTTATGCCGATATTAGTTACCTGTACGGTAAGCCATGTGTCACCGGAATATACTATTCCCCGCTGCCATGACGATTTGGTTTTATAATCCCAGCGCATGGTTGCGGTTCCTTTCCCCGCCGCATTAAGGAAAGGGGAGAGATCTTCCATAAAGTGCCGCTTGGTATTTGGTGAGAACCTGGACAGATTCATGGCGGTCATGCCGGACGGGGGAAGCCGTTCGTAGGGGCCTTGCGCGGCGTCAATCCGGCTGCTCAGCGCAACCGGATTCTGCATCTCCCAGATTATATTCGCAGGGAAACCCGCTTCCAGCATTCGCGGGCCGCGGTTGAGAAAGTATACATAACTTTCGGCTTCGCCTGTTTGCGCTTCAACCTGTTCTGATCTGCCCAATACGCGCCCGTACAGATCTTTCAGCCCTGCGGCAATTCGTACCGTATACCTTTGCTGGTGCGCCAGCGGCAGACGGTTTATTACCACTGTGGAACCGTAGACATTAACATTGTCCTTACGCAGCGCGGAAAAACCGTCAACAGAGAAAGACCGTTCCGCGCCGTCCGGTTCCACTGGCTGGGAGAATTCAAGCGAGATGGAGATGTAATCGCCTTCGCCGGTACGGGGCCGCGAATAACTGTTCACCGATATGTTTTCAAAACGGAATGGCAGCAGGGTATGGTATGTCCATGCCATCGTTTCCAGCGTGCCCAACCATCCGGGTTCTGAGCATGCGCCTTCTTTTAGTTCCATTACCACTTCGGTATTAAGGGGGAATTTATCTTTTATGGTGATCAGCACGCCCTGTTCGGCCCTGTAACGCCGTTCGTCAATATTTTGAAGCCGTTCAAGGGTAAAAGGCCATGTTCTGCCGCCGGCCCATATCTCAATCCACCGGGCGATTTCTGCAAGGTTTACCGGATGTGAAAAAATCAGCCTGATATGCCGTGCGTCATCAGGATCCGCATTTCCGGTTGTAACCCAGCGATCCTCCTGACCCAACCGCCATTCCAAAACAGAAAGACGGTCTGTTTCAAAGTTAAAAGAACGTTCCCCCTCCAGGCTTTTTCCGCCCAACGACGTTATGCGGTCAGATACTGTTATCGTATAACGCTGTTGGGGAATATCGGCGGCTGGTTCAAAGGAAAGCAGCCTCGATCCGTACCAGCGGTATACTCCGGCAAGCGGCGGCTCGATGGTAAAAAGTCCCGCTCCTTCCCGGATCGGTTCGCCAAGTTTTGCCAGCGGTACGACCGGCTGGGAAAAATTCACGTAAATTGACGGTTTAATAATTTCTTTAGGCAGAATATCGCGGGGGCCGAAATCGGTTATGATAAAAGGATCGTCACTTTCCTGAATAACGCCCCCGGCAAAATCAGATTCGCCGTCTGCCGGTTCGTAGTAGGCTATCCGGTAATTGGCAAGGTCTGCGGCAGGCCGCCCGCGATTGACAAAGGAGCCGGAAAAAGAAGTTACAGAACCGCCCTGTTCATTTTTTTTTGAGCATGAACCGAAGCAGCATAATATTAAACCAAGACAGAGGGTTATCAACCGTTTGGTAATGTTCATTTTAAACCCCCTTCTCTGCAAGGTCTGAATAGCTGCGTTACCGGGCTGCCGTCTTCGTATAAGCGGCGGATGTATAAACGGTTCTCCGGATGAGCCCGTTCCCACAACCCTTCCTGTTGCTGTTCAATCGCCGCGCTGATACACTCTTCACGGTTAAGTGTTCTGCGCTGCTGGGTAAACAGATACAGGCCGGCAGAAAGCCGAACCTTTCCCTGTATATCATTTCTTTTGCCGGAGAAAACAAGTTCCCCCAGAAAACAATCAGCTTCGGGATCTATACGCCCGGCCTGTTCGCCGTTAAGTTCAAAACAGAACAGCAGTTCCGTCTGCGCTTCACCAACAGGGCACATAAAGGGATCAAGCCCCGGCGCTTCTTCATATTCAAGCGGGGCGCGGAGATCCATGTGTACCGTTGAGGTTTCCATTTTTTCAGTCCATATTTGTCCGAGCTATCTGTTGTAAATTATTCATATTGTAGTATACTGCTACAAATGAGTCAAGGTATGGAAAAACTTTACAAACGCCCGGCTTTGGTTGTCGGCATTATTATGGTCATCACGGTGTTCTTTTGTCTTCAGCTTCCGAAGGTAAAACTGGATAATAATAATATCAATTTTCTTCCTGCCGGTAACCAGGCCAAAATTACCGCAGATTTTATTGATGAAACTTTCGGCGGGCAGATATTGATCCTTGTCGGCCTTGAACGGCCCTACAGGACCGTTTTTGATAAAAAATTCCTGCAAAAAATCCGTGAATTCTCACAGGCTGTTGAAAATGTTGAGCGTGTCAAATCTGTCAACTCGATTATGTCAACGCAGTACATTACCGGCGACAGCGAAAGTATTATTGTTTCCGATCTGGTACCGGAAGATTTTTCGGGGACTCCGGACGAGATCGCCGAAATCAGGCGGCGTATCGCGTCGTGGGATTTATTCAGAGGTTCGCTCGTTTCCGAAGATCTATCGGCAACCCAGATTCTTATCACGCTGAATGTTCTGGCCAAGGATGCGGGCCTTCCGGAAGTGAGCCGGGCCCTCAAAGAAATCCGGAAGCTGGCGGGTGAATTGTTTACCGGCGAAGCGAATATATATTTTACCGGACAGCCGGTTATCAACGCGACTGTCAATGAATTGATAATCACGGATAATGTGCTGTCGATACCCCTTGTGGTTATCGTGGTGCTGGGTTTGCTGTATTTCCTGTTAAGGCGTTTTATTTTTGTTGTCCTGCCGATTTTAACGGTGATTATTGCGAGTACTTGGACTATCGGGTTAATGGCGATGCTGGGGGTAAAACTCTCGATAATTACAACCATATTACCGGTAATTCTTGTTGCGGTCGGCAATGCCTACGGCGTTCACATCGTTACCCATTATGCGAAAGACACCCGCAACAAAGTGTTTAATGATTCTGAGCATCGGCATTTGATTCTTGAACTTATGGAAAAATTGTTCAAGCCGGTATCTCTGGCGGCGCTTACTACCATTACCGGTTTTATTTCATTTTGTTTTACGCCGATTGTTCCGATGCGGGAATTCGGTTATTGTTCGAGCATCGGGGTGTTAGCTGTATACATTGTGACGGTACTGTTTATTCCGTCAATACTGCTGCTTCGGGGCCCCCGGAATATTCCCGTTCAGGACGCGCAGGGCCCGCAGGAAAAAGCCGGTAATGATCGTTTTAGCACCGCTATTGCAAACTTTTTCCTGTTCATTGCGATGAGAAGGATGCTTGTATTTTTTCTGGCGGTACTGGTTATCATCATCTCGATCTACGGTTTTTCAAAAATTATTGTTGACAATTCGCTGGCCGATTTATTCCGGAGCGAGACCGATATAAGCCGTTCAGACAAGTACATCCGGGAACATTTCGGCGGCTCGAAGGACTTAAATCTGGTTTTCCTGACCGACACTACGGAGGAACTGCTCCATCCCGATGTATTGCAGGCGATAGACGGCCTTTCCGATTACTTAGCCGGGCATGTTCCGGCGGTAGGCAAGGCTGTCGGTTTTACGGACATTATCAAGCGGATGAATCAGGTGTTCAATGTTGATCAAAGCCCCGAAGGGATGCAGCCGTCGGCAACGCATGGCGCGGCAGACAGTTTTGGTTTTAATGATTTCGGCGACTTCGGTTTCGGCGATTTTGGGTTTGGCGATTTTGAAAGCGGCGATGATTTTATTTCTGAAACGCCGTCGCAGGAATACATCCATAATCTTGATCAATACAACGCGGCGGATCTTTTGCGGTTTCTTGATAATGCCGCAGGAATTTCCCCCAGGATGAGCGGCAGCGATCTGGTGCGGGAACTGAAAAAGATCACCAATTATGACGGCATGGCCTATTATGAAATTCCGTCAAACCCCGAACGCTACGGGAAAAAAACGCCTGAAGAACTCCAGCGGCTGATAGCGAATTATCTGGTTCTGCTTGCCGGAGATGATGAATCGGGGTATTCCGATGACCCCCTTGAGCCTACGGCAATCAGGACGATGATACAACTTCGCACAACCGGAAACAGGGATACCAAGGCAGTTATTGATATTATTAACGATTATATTAAAACCAACTTTCCCAAAAATGTGCGGGTAATGGTTGGCGGAAGCGTAACGCAGGAGATGGCGGTTACCGATCTGATTCTCAACTCTCAGATAATATCCGTTTTTATTTCAGTACTGATGATATTCATCATTGTAGCGCTTTCCCATAAATCGCTCATTGCCGGAGTTATCGGCGCTGTGCCTCTGCTTCTGGCAGTGCTGTGCAATTTTACCCTGATGGGTATTTTGGGGATCAAGCTCAATCTGGGAACCGCCCTAATTGCAAGCCTTACCGTATGTATTGGCATAGATGACGCTATCCATTTTATCGAATTTTATAAGCATGAATACAAAACCAGGAAAGAGGACTCCCTCCGGCGGACTTTCCTGATTTGCGGCAAGGCTATCTGCGTTACCGCTTTATCCGTAGGCGCGGGGTTTGCGGTGCTTGCATTCTCCAAATTCAAAATCATCTCGGAATTCGGCATGCTCGTTGCGTTTTGCATGGTGTTGACTACCCTGATTAGCCTTACGGTTATTCCGGCACTGCTCATGATGATTAAACCGAAGTTTATTTACAAGGAGAATTAGCGTTTTACCACGGAGTCTGCGGCGAAATCATTTTCGTTTGCAGAACTCCGTGGCAAGAATTGTTATTTCTTTTTGGGCTTGGGCGGCTTCTTTTCCGGCAATGCGCGTTTCCTGACAGCCGGGGCGTCATCGGGCATCTTTTCGGGGTCTGTGCCGTCATTGTACAGTTTTAACACGTCTTCTCGGATTTTTTTGGGAACAACATCCCAATTAAATGTAAGGGTGCCTTTCTTTTTATCATACTTTTTATGATTTGCCGCAGTCAGGCAGACTTTGGGGGTTTTGAATTTATCGGGGATATTAAAAATGAAACCTCCGTACTTGGCGGCGGCGATAGCTATTTCCCAGGTCCAGATATTTTTAGGCACATATTCCTCGGCGCGGCCTGAGTGTTTTACCGCTTCAAGGCAAAGCTCCTCTGTTCTTAAATCGTCCGGCACAAAACGCAATGAGACACCGCTGCATTTGACCGCTTCCAGGCAGAGTTCCGCCGTTCGCATCTTTGCAGGTACGTAATCCAATGCCGAATCGTAATTCCTTATGGCGATGAGGCACATTTCCCGTGTTTTTAGTTTATCAGGCACACAGCCAAGCGCCCCGCCGTACTTTTTGATGGCAAAGAGAGCGAGTTCCGCAGTTATGAATGCCTTGGGCACAACTTTCAGGGCTGTTCCGTCCTGCTCTACGGCGAGGCGGCACAGTTCAGGCGTGATAAACTCTTTTGGCACATCGTCAAGAGCGTGGCCGGATCCTGAAACGGCAAGGCGGCATATTTCTGAGGTGATAAATTGTTTGGGAATGTATTTCAGGGCGGCGCCGTCTTTATTCAGCGCGAGCTGGCAGAGTTCGGCGGTCAGGAATTCCTTGGGAACATGTTCCAGCGCCTTTACCTTTTTTTCTACAATGAGGCGGCACATTTCCTTGGTGATATATTTTTCGGGCATATATTCTAGGCCGCCTCCCGTCCAGGCTTTCCCCTTTGCCGTGATTTGGCACATTTCTTCAGTTTTGAAGTTTTCCGGAACATCCTTTAACGCGATATATGTAGACATTTCATTCGCCCCTGCCTTTACAGCGGCAAGGCAGATTTCTGCGTTTTTAAATTCCTCAGGCACCTGTGAAAGGCCAAGCGGGTTTTTCTTGTCAGAAACTGCGGCAAGGTACATTTCCTTGGATCTCGTATCTGCCGGTACTTCTGTAAGGTTAAACCAGTCCTTTCTTACTGCTTCAAGGCATACCCCCTGAGTCCTGAGCTTTTCCGGTATTTCTTCAAGCCCTATGCCCGATTTTACCGCTAATAGGCACATTTCTTCATTTAAAAGATCTTTTGGAATGTTGAAAAATGCCGAAGATTCTTTTTTGAGCGCCGCAAGTGCCTCTTTTTCCGATTTAATCTTTGCCATTTGATACTCCTTAATTTTCCGCAGTAGCGGATTTTTCTATATTTTGTAGTATATACGGAAAATCGACTTTTGGGGAGGTTTTTTAGTTTTTTTTATGGCGAATGAACTATTCTGCTGTTTCCGGCGTTAGGATTATGTTTTGTTGTGATTTTGGGCCATACACCCAAAACCATGCAGGAACATTCAGCAAAAATATTCCTGTTATCAGATTTGCAGCCTTTACTTCTTTGACCGCTTCTGTCCTTACAACTTCATAACCGTCTTTTACAATAATTATTTCAGGCGTTGTGCCGACGAAATTGGAAACCTTTTTGCGTGCATTTGGCGTTTGACCAATGTTTATGCCGTCAACCATTACCACTGCGTCATTTACAGGTTTTCCATTCGGTTCAAGAGCGTTTACCGTCATCTTTGTTGAAAGTGCGCAGCCGCTAAAAAACCCCAAAATCAATAAAATACCGAGCGTTTTAACAAATAACCCTTTCTTCATTGGAAACCTCCGTTTTTATTCTGGCAAGCATTTAAGATAACACTTGACATATATGTAACAAATGATACATGATTCTTGCGACTGGAAGCAAGTTTTTTTGATCAAAATAGACAGACCGGAAGAGTTGTATAAAATGTTACAATAGGAGGAATATGTTGCAAAAATCCAACAATAACAACCGGCAGGTACAGCGGACAAAATCATGGATTTTTGAGGCCCTTATGCTGCTCATGGATGAAAAGCCGTATGATAAAATAACCGTTTCGGATATTGCCGAGAAGGCGGGAGTCGCGAGGCCTACCTTTTACCGTAACTATAATGATAAGGACGAGGTGGTTTTTCAATATATCGATTATTCGTTCAGTACGGAATTAATATATGCGGAAAATGATATCAAAGATGATAAGCATAATAATATTGTTCTGATATTTGATTATAACTATATGGTTAAGCATCAAAAGAACATTAAAAGGATAATTTCTACTGCTAGTATTGAAAACCGTATTTACCGTGAATTACAAAAATACACGCTTTCTTTGGCAGAGCGTTACAAAGAACAGCTTTCTGCGGAAGAATATTTGATTTGCCGCTATAAAATTTGCTATCAGATGATCGGAAGCCTCAGAATTATTTTTGACTGGTTTGTCAACGACATGCCCATGCCGGTAACAGATATTGTTTTAATGCTTAACGCGATGAATATCCCCAAAACCGTGCAATTCCGCAATATTCCCGGTATTGTTGTGCGTTTAAAAGAAGGAGAGAGTTATGGAAAAAAATGACAATGATAAAGGCATAATGCCGGTTTTTCAGGACAGCGCCATGAACAGAGCCAGATCAATTAAAATGCAGGTTGTGGACGGTATCAAAAAAGTTTATGAAACGGTAAAAGAAGGCGTTGATAAAACAAAAGAAAAAATATCTCTGGAACTTATTAAGAGCGATTTAATGCGTACACTATCTGAGTATTATGACGTATCAGGAGCAGAAATAACTGACCTTACCATATTTAAAATTAATAATACGGACAAAACCGCTGTCTCTGCGAAGGTAAGCAACCTGTGCAGCAAAGCCACAGGTTTTATCCTTAATGCTGATTTGGAGGCGGAGGTTTTTTTCTTCCAGCCGGATCTCGGCTCAAATTATTACCCGAAACTGGGAATTAACAAAATAAACCTGAAATTTCTGGAATTTGTCAATCAGGATGAAATGATACACAATTTTGTTAAAGAAAAAATTCATGCCATTTACAAGTCGTACAGGCTGATTAACCCGGATTATCGTTTTATGAGGGCGAATAATAAGTTGGCCTGCGAACTTATTATCAAAGACGGCAACGATCCGGATATCTGCCTGTTAAAAGCCGAGATTGAGCCAAAACAAGTGCAGAAAACTTTCAATGATCTTACGGTATACGACTTTGAACTTCTTTTACAGCCGATTGTTACGCTTAACAAAGCCAGGTTTCCGTCCGACAAGGAAATATACAGGACGATCAGAAAATTTAAAAATTTGCTCCGTAATCAGGTATACCAGTATTACAACAGCGCATTTGACGTACCCAAAAAATTCGCTTTTCACATTACCAGCCCCGTCAGGAAAACGGAAATACTGCCCCTTAACCAGGCGTCAGAAATACCGGTTCATATCGAATTTGATTGCTCTTCAGGTTTGCCCGGATCATTGACGCCTATTACAGTCACCACTACATTTTTCTACATGCTTCCCGTGCAATTTAACAAAAGGTCCTTTTTTGAGAAAGAACTGAAATGGACCAGGCGTGACCCGTTTGTAATAGGCAAAGTCTCCGATTAAATTTTTGGCTTGTTTAACAACCAAAACCGCCGTATCGCCCTTTTTCATGCCGCCAAAATGCCTGTTGCTGGCAAGAGTAAGGCGTACGCAACACAAGCATGGGAAACTATTGTTTTACGAGGCCAATTTCACGGCGGACCATATCACCGATAATCTCCGTGGGACTTTGCTTGGTGGCCAGCATTTTTGCAGTAAGGTATTGTGCCGATAACTGGTCAAGAATAACCATCATATTACGGTGTTTAATAAACGGCCCTTCAACCGTAGGGCTTACCTCTGGGGTGGTTTTGGTTAAAAGTTCATCCAGTTCCCATGCTTCCTGTTCGGTCATATCAGACATAATAATTGCTTCCCTCCGTTAAAAAGTAAAAATCCTTCCTGCACTTCATGGCATGAAAGACATTATAACTCCCATCCGTCCTGATATTATACATGATCTCAAGCAAGTTACCATTCCGATCAAAGCCAATGAGCAAATACTTATTATTGTACTCTGGCATAAGGCGGTCAACTAAGGGATGTGCCAATGCATGATGTATATCTTCCTTAGCTATGTCCCTGTGCTTTAAGGCTGATTCATTGATAATTACAGTCATAGATCAAGTATACCATGCATCTTATTAATTATGTTCCTCATGTCTGATATTTTGCAACTCAATAAGCTCGTCTATCTGACGCAGCACATAGTCCTGGAATTCCGGGTACAGTTCATTGAACAGCCCGGTCATCCGCGCCAGTTTTTCCTCCGGAGTATTGTTAAACATCCGCCCCTCCCCGGTAAGCAGCCAGTGTTTATTGACGGAGAAAGTACTGGAAATGAGGTGGATAAGGCGATCTTTTACTTTATTATGGCCTAATTCAATACCTGCCAAATAACCATGAGAAACATATACTGCCTTAGCGAAGGCTCGCTGGGATAATTTTAAAGTATGTCTAAGTTCTATAATTCTCTCAACAGCCGTCATATCACCCTGATATGTATCATGTTAGTAGCATTCTGCTCACTTATCAAGCAAATATTATCGTTTTTTGAGTATTAATTAAATCTTTATTGACTAAATGCCCATATTTGTATCATAATATGCTTATATTGAAGCACATTATAAATAATGCAAGATTACTGCATTTGCAATATACCTTCCCCAGGCTGACAGAAACAAACCAGTCCTTTGTATTAGGCCTTGCCGAGGGATTAAGGCAGGCTCAAAGAAAAACTGGTTTTGTAATTCCGGGTAATGGAGAAGATAAGAGCGAACAGCAGACAGGATTTCATTTGGCAAAAAACAAAAAGAGCGGCGCGTAAGAATTGGTTAATAAAAGCTGTATAAGTTCTGTATGTAAAGACGATGGAAAAAACAGAATGATTTACGGATTACTGTCGTTATTCTCACTTTCCGCAGGTATTGTTATATACTTCTTGTTCAGAGATGTAAAAAATATCCTTCTTTTTGCTTGGGTGCCTAAACCGCAATTTTTTGAAACAGTTTTAGTGCCATTAAAGCAAACGAATTGTTCAATATTTTTACGATACCATTTTACAAGAAGGAGATTTGTATGAACGAGAAACGGTTGCCGCATATTATTACAGTAGTGGCTTTTTTGGTGTTTATTATGTTGGGTTTGGCTTGCGCTACATCAGACAGAACTACGGACATGCAATCCGAACCTAAGCAATCCCAAACAACACGACAATATCATATAGATGATGGACATTTAATCATTTACGATGGCGTTACTTCTATCGGTGAAGATGCATTTTATGACAAGCAACTCACCAGCGTGACAATCCCAAACAGCGTTACTTCTATCGGAGACGGGGCATTTGGCGAAAATCAACTCACCAGCGTGACGATCCCAGACAGCGTTACTTCTATCGGAGACAATGCATTTATGAACAATCAGCTCACCAGCGTGACGATCCCAAACAGCGTTACTTCTATCGGAGACTTTGCATTTTATGACAATCAACTCACCAGCGTGACGATCCCAAACAGCGTTACTTCTATCGGAGTCTATGCATTTGCCGAAAATCAACTCACCAGCGTGACGATCCCAAACAGCGTTACTTCTATCGGAGACTTAGCATTTGCGCGCAATCAACTCACCAGCGTGACGATCCCAAACAACGTTGCTTCTATCGAATTCAATGCATTTGGCGAAAATCAACTCACCAGCGTGACGATCCCAAACAGCGTTACTTCTATCGGAGACTTAGCATTTGCGCGCAATCAACTCACCAGCGTGACGATCCCAAACA
>JGI24695J34938_10003073_pt1 | contig 11953 bp, 9 predicted proteins | sample TergutCo191P3_FD_34938 | JGI IMG/M metagenome (IMG submission 34938) | reverse complement strand
AATTACCTCCTTTGCATATGTCGGACAAAAAACGGCGGGGGGATCCCCCCGCCTCCGGTGGGCCAAGACCATACAGCCAGCCCAAGTTATGTCACCACAACTTTTATAATTTAATTATATGCAGTTTCACAGAAAAAGTCAATAAAAGTCTATGGAATTACTTGGCTCGTATACCAAGTCATGGTATAATGATTTCATGAAAGAGAAACTTTATACAATACCCCTTAATGATGCTGTCGATGCCGGGGATGAATGTCCTTTTTGTTTTGTTGAACGTGATGTTGAGCAGGATTTAATTGACTTTGTTTTGGGTGCAGGCTCTTCTTATATGGAAAGCGACATTCGTGATCAAACCGACCGCGAAGGATTTTGCCGGCATCATTCGAAGAAAATGTTTGATTATGGTAACACGCTCGGAAACGGCTGGATTCTTAAGACACATTATATGCGGCTTATCAAAGAAATGAATGATGAATTTCAGAAATTCTCGCCGAGTAAATCTACCTTTAAATCCAAATTTGTAAAGAACACAAGCCGCACAAACGCACTCGCTGTCTGGGCGCAGGAAAAGACGGAATCTTGCTATATCTGCAAACGTTTCGTTGATACATATGACCGTTATATGGACACCTTCTTTATCATGTACAAAAACGATCCTGTTTTCCGTGAAAAAGTTAAAAATTCTAAAGGGTTTTGTGTTAAGCATTTTGGTGATCTTTGTGAAGCAAGTGAAAGTAAATTAAATGATAAAGAGAAACAGGATTTTTATCCGTTAATATTTCGCTTAATGCAGGAAAATATGAATCGGTTAGCGGAAGATGTGACATGGCTGGTTGATAAATTCGATTACCGTAATCAAAATGCTGATTGGAAAAATTCACGTGATGCTATTCAGCGGGGGATGCAGAAACTTAAGGGCGGGTACCCTGCGGATGGTGTTTATAAGAGGGATTAAGTTCTTGTCAAGCAACTCACATTGCGGGCTTGCCCCGCAATCCCTACACAAAGGAGATTGCGTGGCAAGCCCGTAATGACATTCTGCCAAGATAGACCGTTAGTTTTTATTGACAAGACTACTTATCATGTCTAAGTAACTTACGGCTTCTGTGTGGTAATGATCGGGCTTAAACGCACCTGTCTTAATTTCTTCGTACATCAAGCTTTTAAGCATAATATCTACCATTTTCATTATCCGTAGCGAGTTGGCTTCGGCACGGAATTTGGAGAGATCTGCTTTTTTCATGATTTCTTGATAGAGTGCTTTTAAATTCGTCCGATTTTCGGCGGTCGCTTTCATCGCATCAGGAGAATCTTCCCGTTCCATCATAATGAGGAATTGCTGCATATAAGGAAACTTTTTCAGCGCTGATAACTTCGCCGTTTCGATATCTTTTAGGATTACGAAATAATCGGTCTCTTTATCGTTCTTGATATTCGTAATCTCCATTTTTATGTATCTGACACAATAATCAGTTAAAAAACTGTATAAACCCAATTTACTCCCGAAGTAGTGAAACAACAAACCTTTGCTTATTCCCGCTTCCTTAACGATATCATCAGTACTGGCATACTGATATCCGTTAACCGAGAATATTTTCAATGATGCATTGATCATTCGGTCTTGTTTTTCTGTCTTTAGATCGAAAAATTTTTCGTTCATTTATTACCCCGATTTTTACAAATTCTTTACAATTATATTACGTTGACTTCATGGGTCGAAATTAAATATATCATACTTATTACTCACATTCAAGGTTTTTGTTAAACTAGTAAGAACTTTTTTTTGACCACAATATATAGTGTAGCAGAATTTCACTTTTTTTACCATTTGCCCTTTTCAAAACCCTAATTACGTATTAATATAGTAAATGAGAGTTACTGTCCAAGAAATGTCATCCCAATGCTCAACTGAGTGGCAGGGAATAATGGCGCATGAACGGTAACATACTATAGTTATTCATTAAGTAAAGGAGTGACCCATCTATGGCAAGTAAATTTTCTAAGTTCTTACTATTTACCGCAACAACTGCCGCGGCGGCAGCCGGCATCTATTATTACATGCAAAAGAAAAATGAGAATCTTCAACAATCAAGTATTTACGACGATGATGAATTTGATGATTTCGAAGATGAGCCTGATGCCGATCCGACTAAGAATCGCTCCTATGTTTCTTTGAATGTTGATAATGTCGAATCATTTGCTTCCGAAGCTTTTCAAAGAGCTAAAGAAAAAATCACCGATTCCTATTATCAGGTCAAAGATACGGTAAGAGCAGGATTCGAAGGTGCGGCAGGAGGAGTGCGCGAATTTGTTGACATTTCCCGTGATAAAGCCGAAGAAATCGCTAACAAAGCCGAAAACATCAGCAAAAATGCCGCAAACAATATGGGCGATTTAGAAAAAGACATCGCCGGCAAAGCCGAGGAAGTTGGAAAAGACGCCGTTCATTTCGCTGATAAAGCCACCGACGCGGCGAAGGATTCCTTAGACGATGCTAAAGAAACCTTAGACAAAGCGAATGAGTCAATTGCCCATGTGATAAATGAAGGCGTTACAAAAGTTGAAGACTTTTTTGATGAGGATGAATAAGCACTATGCTTGATTACTTAAAGTAATCTCATTAAATACTTTAACCCCCTCAATAATTTCATCATGACTAAGCGCGGCGTATCCGAATAGGATTGCCGCGTTTTTTGATTCTGCTTTATTGGCGATCATAAAATCATTAATATCATAAATCCTGATACCGTGTTGACCCATTCGGTCAATGATGCTTCTGCTACTCATTTTACATTTATACTTAGGCTTCAAAATTATATGCAACCCTGCGTTTGTCCCCGTTATTTCAAAGATGTTCTTAACCGGCTCCAATTCTCTCAGCAATAAATCATGTTTATCCCGATAAATCTTCCGCATTTTATTAAGATACCGTGCGAAATATCCCTTACTGATAAATTCATTAAGAATGCGCTGATCTATCCTTGATACAGACGAAGAATAAAAACTATAATTCGCCCGGTAAACATGTAATAATGACTCCGGCAAAATCATAAAACTTATCCTGATCGCGGGGGCGATAACTTTTGAAAAAGTACTGATATAAATAATTTTTCCATACTCATCAACTGACTGAAAAGCAGGAACAGGCCTGCCGCGGTAACGAAAGAAGCTATCATAATCATCCTCAATGATATAGCGGTTTTCTTTATCGCAAGCCCATTTCAGTATTTCCGTCTGCCGCCCGATCGGCATTGTAATTCCGCTCGGGTATTGATGTGACGGCATCACATAAGCAATATCGGCGTCAGATTCCCAAAGCATCTTTGGAATCATCCCCGCTTCATCCATTGAAATAGCGGCAACTTCATAATCGAAAGTTTTGAAAATCCGATATGCGCGTTGATATGTCGGATTTTCCATCGCGATTACTTTGTTACGACCCAGAATTTTTTCCAACAATAATAAGAGATAGTCATTCCCCGCACCAATAATAATTTGCTCCGCCGCACATTTAATTCCCCGCGCCGCATAAATATAATCGCAGATTGTCTCACGCAGTTCTTCATCCCCCTGCGGCGCACCCAACGAAAACATCTCACTATTGGCATCGGTAAGAATACTTTTATTAATTCTCTTCCATGAGTTATACGGAAATTCTTTCATATCAATAGCATTGGGTGAAAAGTCGAGCGAAAATTTCTGCTCTGCGGGAACTGCTTTTTCAAGCTTTGCTGACTGCACGGGAACTATTTCGATCAGGTTTTCAAGGCGGCATACATAATAGCCGCTCTGCGGACGCGCTTCAATATAACCTTCGGAAAGAAGCTGTTCATAAGATAAGTTAACCGTACTGCGGGCAACCTGTAAAAAATCAGCCAAAGAACGCGTTGAGGGAAGCTTTTCGTTTTCCTTAAGCTTCCCTTTTTGAATTTCATTTTTAATATATTCATATATCTGGTGATATAAGCAAATGCCGCTATCACTTTTTAAGACAATTATTAACTCGTTACAGTTCATGAAACACTATTCCGCGAGGTTTACGCTTTAATTACTTCTTCTCTTTAAGTAAAACTTCCTTTAAATCACGCGCTTTTTCCTTAATACTTGAAGCGGCGGTCTGATTCGTCAAAATACTGCTAATCATCCGTGAAGCCGCATCAAATTGCTTAAAGTTAATCGCCAAAGCCGCAAGCAGATAATCCAGTACTTCTTCTTTCATTCCGCTGATCGGATAACTCTCAGCCGTCCTTGCGCTGCTGAAACCATCATAAGCATTCTTTAAAAATTCTTGTTCCGCTTCTTCGATTTCTTTAAGCTTATCGGCATAATCGGCATCTTCTTTATTAAGGCTCTCCGCCATGCCGCGTAAAATATAGCTGGTTTTCAAGCATACGTCGGCTTTTTCGCTATCCTTCGCTTTTTTTACGACGGTATTTGCCAGGCAAAGCTGATGGCGCTCAAAAGCGTCATCATAACTAAGTGTGGCAGGGCTAGTGGTTCTCTTAATAAAAGACTGGGATATATTCGTTTTAATCAGGTTCGCAATCGCTCCCGATAAAGGAGCAAAGTAACGGCTAAGAACCGTATACCCGCATTCGGGACAAGAAACAACGCCATATTTGTATGGGTCAATATTATCATACTTGGCTCTTAAGAAATCGCCTGTACCAAGTAAACGCGCCTTACTTGAACGAAGGCTTAAATCCGTAAAACTAACATGGCAGACAGGGCAATCAAAAGATTTCGCAAAAAGGAAATCTGTTTCTTCCACTACTTTCGGGCCTTCTTTCGCCGCCGCCTTTTTTTCTTCGGGTTCTTCATAAAGCTTCATTTCCTGCAAGTTACCCAAACCGAATTTACCTAATCCTGATAATAAATTGTTAGCCATCTTTAACTCCTTATAAATTTAAATTATTATTTACCAATTACGTAATAGGTGCAATTTTAAACGAACTTTTCAATGAAACGATACGGTTAAAAACTAAATTATCCGCATCCGTTAATTTGGGGTCAACGCAAAAATAGCCGTTACGAACGAACTGAAAGCGATCGAACGGTTTAGCGGTACTAAAAGCCGACTCCAAACGGCAATCCTTAAGTATCTTAAGCGAATTCGGATTAAGATTTAATGAACCGTCTTCATTGTAAACACCTTTTTCTTCATCAATTATGTTTTCGTACAGCCGTACCTCGGCACTGACCGACGATACCGCCGAAACCCAATGAATCGTCCCTTTGACCTTCCGGGCATTAAACCCTGAACCTGAACGTGTTTCGGGGTCATATACGGCATGAACTACCGTAATATTTCCGTTTTCATCTTTCTCAAATCCTGTACAAGTGACGAAATACGCATTCATCAACCTGACTTCGTTACCCGGAAAAAGGCGGAAATATTTCTTCGGCGGCTCTTCCATAAAGTCTTCTCTATCAATATAAAGTTCGCGGCTAAAAGTTACTTTCCGCTCGGAAAGAGCTTCATTTTCCAGATTGTTCGGAACTACAAATTCCTCGGTCTGACCTTCGGGATAATTATCAATGATTAATTTAATCGGATCAAGAATCGCCATCATGCGCGGGCACTTTAGCTTCAAATCTTCACGGATACAATACTCAAGCATTGCATAATCAACCGATGACTGACTCTTGCTGACGCCGCAAATCTCAACGAAAAACCTAAGCGACTCAGGAGTAAAGCCTCTTCTCCTTAACGCCGCAACCGAAACAAGCCGCGGATCATCCCAACCATCAACAATTCCGTCTTCAACGAGTTTCCGGATATAACGCTTACCCGTAACGACATTGGTCAAGAATAGCTTCGCAAACTCAATTTGCTGCGGGGCAGGGTTATATTCAAGTTCATTTAGCACCCACTCATATAAAGGGCGGTGATCTTCAAATTCTAATGTACAAATCGAATGGGTTATCCCCTCGATCGCATCCTGAATCGGATGAGAAAAATCATACATCGGATAAATGCACCATTTATCACCTGTATTGTTGTGCGGCTTATGAACGATCCGGTATATGACGGGGTCACGCATATTGATATTGGGCGAGGACATATCTATCTTGGCGCGAAGAACTTTCGCACCGTCTGAGAACTTTCCGTCTTTCATGGCGGTGAACTGTTCTAAATTCTCTTCAACGCTTCTGTCACGGCCGGGGTCGTTCTTGCCTGTTTCTGTCAAAGTACCGCGATACTCGCGTATCTCATCGGCATTTAAATCAGAAACATATGCCTTGCCTTTTTTAATCAGCTTAATCGCATCTTCATACATCTTGGGAAAATAATTGGACGCATAAAAAAGTCTGTCTTCCCAATCAGCACCAAGCCAATGGATATCTTCGATCATTGCTTCGATGTATTCGCTTTTGATTTTGACCGGGTTCGTGTCGTCGAAACGGAGGTTAAACTGCCCGCCGTATTTCTTCGCCAGCCCATAATTAAGGAGGATTGATTTAACATGCCCAATATGAAGGAAGCCGTTGGGATCAGGGGGGAATCGGGTTTTTACCAATCCTACTGAACCATCGGCAAGATCTTTTGCAATGATTTGCTCGATAAAATTACGGGATGTCATTTCATCGATATTTATTTCCGCTGCTTTATCATCAATGCTCACAAAAATCTCCTTGAATGGGCTGAATTATATCTTAACATACTTTTTGCCTGAAATAAAGTAAAAAATTTAATGCCGGAAATGCCTCATTCCCGTTAAGACCATCGCAATTCCGTATTCATTGCACTTATCAATTGATTTTTGGTCGTTAACCGAACCGCCGGGCTGAATAATTGCTTTAATTCCTGCGGCGTGGGCGGCTTCTACAACGTCGCTGAACGGAAAAAATGCATCCGAAGCCAAAACCGCACCTTCCGTCGCCTCCGCGCCAATTAATTCATGTGCATGTTCAAAAGATTGTTTCGCCGCCCAAATCCGATTGACCTGACCGGGGCCGATACCGATACTTTGCCCTGATTTAACCACCGCAATACCGTTCGACTTGACATATTTAACGATTTTCATACCGAATTTAAGGTCTTCTATTTGCTCTTTAGCCGGAGCGGTATCAGTTACTACTTTCCAATCGGCTTCATCATAAAGTTTCGCATCAATCGTCTGAACGATTAAACCGCCGTTTACTTTCTTCATATCAAGCGCATCCGCCGACTGCGGAACTTCGATATTTTTTAGTTCCAAAACACGGATATTTTTCTTGACACAAAGAAGATCAAGCGCTTCTTTTTCATATTCGGGGGCCACGATAACTTCAAGGAATATATTTTGCATATCCAAAGCCATCGCTTCTGTAAGCTTGCGGTTGCATACGACGATACCGCCGAAAATAGATACTTTGTCCGCCGTAAATGCTTTCCGCCAAGCATCTGTTATATCGGAAGCGATACCGACACCGCAGGGATTTCCGTGTTTGCAAGCGACTACCGCGGGTTCATCAAATTCCTTTAATAACTCTAAAGCGCCGTTGGTATCATTGATATTATTAAACGAAAGTTCTTTGCCGTTATGCTGTACGGCATCAACCAATGAACCTGTCTGCTTGCCCACCTGACGGTAGAAAGCCGCTTGCTGGTGAGGGTTCTCGCCATAGCGCATCTCCTGAACCTTTTCATAGGTCAGGGTCAAAGTCGGGCCAAAACTTGTGTCATTCCGCTCTTTTTTGAGGTAATCAGCGATCATGGCGTCATAATGGGATGTATGGACGAAAACTTTTTGCATTAGATAAAACTTCGTTTCCATCGATACCGTCTGTGCTTCTTTTAATTCCTTGATAACCAAATCATAATCTGACGGGTCAGTTATGACAGCGACATCCTGATAATTTTTGGCGGCACTGCGCAGCATCGTTGGCCCGCCGATATCAATATTTTCGACAGCTTCCGCGCGGGTGACGCCTTCTTTCATAATCGTCGCTTTGAAAGGATATAAGTTAACGACGACGAAATCAATGGTTTCAACTGACAGTTTTTCTAATTGACTCATGTGGTCAACGTTTGCGCGGATTGCCAAAATTCCCGCATGGACTTTGGGGTGAAGGGTTTTGACCCGCCCGTCAAGGCATTCGGGGAAACCTGTTACCTCGGAAACTTCCAAAGCCCGGATGCCTTCGGATTTAAGCTTTTCGTAGGTCCCTCCCGTTGATATTATTTCTATATCAAGTGCGATTAGTTCACGGCAAAATTCGATAATCCCCGTTTTGTCAGAAACACTGATTAAAGCGCGCATGTTTTATTCTCCTTGTCTGCAATTAAAATTGCAATTTTTCAAAATCGGCTATCCGCCTGATTGTATCAGCACATATTTTCATAAGTTGAATACGGTTCTCCCTTACCGGCAGATTTTCATCCATAACCATGGTCTGATCAAGGAACTCCGCGATATAACCGCCTAAACAAGCTAATTTATCAAGCGCCCCACCGAAATCGCCGTTATCTGTTTTTTCATTGATTTCGGGCAGAATTTTTGAAATATTACCAAAAAAACTACGCTCTGCTTCCGTGCCGAATAACTTTGGATCAATCGCGGTATTTTCCTTCGCCTGTGCCGATAGCTTTAACGGTCTTAATAAATTCGTTACGGTTGCACTTAACTTCACCCGGTCATAACTATCAAGCACTTCGCACCGCTTAATAAAGCCTTGAATATCCGAAAGCGCATACGGCAAACTTGCTTCAACTGAATCATGCCTTAGACCGCGTTCACCCATAATCACGCGTAAACGCTGATTAAACCCGTCAATTACATTGCTTATAATATCTTCAGGTTTCTCCGAGATAACGTTTCCTAATATTTTAACACTTTCCGCTATTAAATCAGCAATATTGACATTAAGGGTTCGGTCTGACATAAGAATCGAGAGAATGCTAATCATCATCCTTCGCAGGCCAAAAGGGTCTCTGCCACCCTTCGGAGAAATCCCGATACCGAACGAGCCGACAAGGGAATCCATCTTATCAGCGATGCTAATAATTCTTCCAATCGTATCAGCAGGCAGGCTATCGCCGAAATAGCGCGGTAAATAATGGCTTTCAATGGCTGTGCATATTTTTTCCTCTTCACCGTCTAAACGTGCGTAGATTGCTCCCATTGTGCCTTGTAATTCATCAAATTCATTAACCATGGATGTGTTAAGGTCAGCTTTTGATAACATAACCGCTTTATTTAAGTTCGCAAGGAATGCTTCATCCCGACCGTTTACGGCGGCAATGAAGCGTGATAAAGCGTCGATTCTTAGCACTTTTTCGTAGATTGTCCCGAGTTTTGCATGATAGACGACGGTTTTCAGGCTTTCGACATAATCCGCCAACGGCTTTTTGCGATCGTCATTATAGAAAAACTGAACATCCCGCAACCTTGCTCTAAGCACCTTTTCATTTCCCTTCGCAACGATATCAAGGCAATAATCATTCCCGTTACGAACAGCCAAAAATAAAGGCATCAGTTTTCCATCCCGGTCATAAACAGGGAAATAGCGCTGATGGTCTTTCATCGGTACGACGATTGTCGGTACCGGCAGTGACAAAAATTCATCATCAAATTTACCCATGAAAACGGTGGGGTATTCGACAATATTAATGATTTCATCAAGCAGGCCGGCATCTATCGCGGCGGTAAAATTAAGCGATTCTACAACTGCGTTAATCTGAGAGCAAATCGACTCTCTGCGCTTCTCAGGTTCAACGATGACCTTCGCTTCATCCATAATTTTCAGGTAATCCAAAGCGCAGGGTATCTCAAAGGAATGATTCGCCAATGTCCGATGCCCGTAAGTCTTCTTATCGGAATCCAAACCTTCTATCGAAATCGGAAGGTGTTCATGGTTATAAACTGACGCAATCCATCTGATCGGACGCGAAAACATGATATCATAATCCCGCCAGCGCATTGACTTGTCGAAAGCGGCTTTCGTCACCCAACCTGCGGTGAGCTTCGCCAGGATATCCTTTGAATATGCTCCTTCAACCGTTTTTCTAAGTACTACGACATCATTTTTTCCGTTATTTTCGACCTTTACATCTTTAAGATCTGATAAATTCTTTTTTAGGAATCCGATTAAAGCAGGGGTTGGCTCGTTATCCCTGTAGGCGACCGCTACTGACGGCCCGTAGATATCAACGAGTTCATCCTCTAGCTTATCTTCGATGTTTTCGATTAAAACAACAATTCTGCGCGGCGTTGACCAGACATTTAATTTTTCATATGGTAATTTATTCTTTTCCAGTTCCTGCAAAATGCTTTCTTTAAAAACGCCAACCACTTGCGTGATTTGTTTCGCGGGAAGTTCTTCGACCCCTATTTCAAGGAGATAATTGTTCATATTTAACCTCATGTTTCCATTGTCCCGCGTAAAACTTAATTATGCTTTACGCTCCTATTTGCCCGATGTATAATTCTGCGACTTTATGCGCAAGTGTGCGAATCCTGGCAATGAATCTGACTCGTTCCGTTACGCTTATTGCACCGCCGGCATCAAGGACGTTAAACGAATGTGAACATTTTAAAACGAAATCATATGAAGGGATTACCAATTCTTCATCAATCAAGCGCTGTGCTTCCGCTTCGTATTGATTAAAAAGTTCAAATAAGATATCCGAATTGGATGTTTCAAAGCTATATTTTGAATTTTCAAATTCCTGCTTTTTGAAAATTTCGCCGTAAGTGACGTTTTCATTCCATTTAACTTCATAAACATCATCTACGTCTTGCAGATACATGGCGATTCTTTCAAGCCCGTAAGTAATTTCTGACGGCACAGGACGGCACTCAAACATACCGACTTTCTGGAAGTAGGTAAATTGCGTAATTTCCATACCGTCAAGCCATACTTCCCAGCCTAATCCTGATGCGCCAAGGGTCGGGGATTCCCAGTTATCTTCGACGAAACGGATATCATGCTTTTCTAACTCAATCCCCAGCTCTGTCAGGCTATTAAGATAAAGGTCGATGATATTATCAGGGCTTGGTTTCATAATTACCTGAAATTGATGATGCTGATAAAGACGATTCGGGTTATCGCCGTAGCGCCCGTCTTTCGGGCGTCGGGAAGGCTCCACAAAAGCGACATTCCACGGTTTCGACCCTAATACCTTAAGAAAGGTGTTAGGGTTCATCGTTCCGGCGCCTTTTTCTATATCATATGGATTCCCCAGTAAACACCCTTGTTTACTCCAATACCTCTGTAACTCTAATACAATATCCTGAAAATAAAACGGTTTTGCCAAAATACTTCCTCCTGTAAAAACTTATTTCATCATACCAATACCCGTAAGAATGACGCTTGCGGCATTCTTACCACGTAAAGTTTTAATAATTCTTAGGTGTGGTACTATCAAACCTTAGAATTATTCTTTACATGTCCATTGAATAATTCGGTGCTTCCTTAGTTATATGAATATCATGAGGGTGACTTTCTTTCAGTGATGCCGCCGTAATCTTTATGAATCGACTATTATTAATCAATTCATTAATATTAGACGCACCGCAATAACCCATCCCTGAGCGAAGCCCGCCCATCAATTGGAAAACGGTATCTTCAACGGAACCTTTATAAGCAACCCTGCCTTCAACCCCTTCCGGTACCAGCTTCTTGGCATCGGTTTGGAAGTAGCGGTCTTTGCTTCCGCATTCCATCGCGGCAATCGAACCCATCCCGCGATAAACTTTATATTTCCGTCCTTGATATAGTTCAAAAGTACCGGGACTTTCATCACATCCTGCGAAAAGACTGCCAATCATACAAACACTTGCGCCTGCCGCCACTGCTTTCGTGATATCCCCCGAATATTTGATACCGCCGTCGGCAATAATCGGAACGCCGTATTTCAGCGCTTCTTCCGCCGTATCCATAATCGCGGTAATCTGCGGTATACCGATTCCCGCCACGACACGGGTCGTACAGATTGAACCCGGTCCGATTCCGACTTTTACGGCAT
>JGI24695J34938_10003068_pt1 | contig 11958 bp, 9 predicted proteins | sample TergutCo191P3_FD_34938 | JGI IMG/M metagenome (IMG submission 34938) | reverse complement strand
TACCTCCTGTATTCAAGTTTGCTGGGAATTAAATAATGATAATCAGAATAGAGAAATTGACGGTCTTCTTGACGCAATGGATTTTTTTGGTTTAAATAAAGGTGTAATATTAACATTCAATTCAGAAGATATGATATTAACTAAGGGTAAAAAAATTAATGTGATTCCTGTGTGGAAACATGAATGGAATAAGGAAAAAAAATGATAATAACACTAAAAGACATATGTAAAACCTACCAAATGGGTAATGTCAGTGTGCAGGCATTAAAAGGCATTACTCTGGATATTACAGAAGGTGAATTTATCTCTATTGCAGGTCCGTCGGGGTCGGGTAAAAGCACCTTGTTAAACATTATAGGTTTAATCGACAGTTTCGACTCCGGAAGCTTTTCTATTTGCGATCAGGAAATAAAAGAGCAGGATTCTGAGGAATTGGCCCTTCTTAGGCGTGAAATGCTTGGATTTGTGTTCCAATCGTTTAACCTTTTGCCTGTCTTAAATGTTTTTGAGAATGTAGAGCTTCCGCTTGTTATTTCCAAAAAGGGCGGAAATAAAACAGAAAGAAAAGAGAGGGTCAATTATTTGCTGGAAGAAGTGGGTTTAAAAGACAGATGGAATCATATTCCAAATGAGTTATCCGGCGGCGAGCAGCAGCGAGTTGCGATTGCGCGCGCACTTGTAACCAAACCAAGAATAGTCCTCGCGGATGAACCTACAGCAAACCTGGATTCTAAAACAGGAGAGCTTGTTTTAAGCCTAATGAAAGAAATTAATAAAAACGAAAAAACAACATTTATATTTTCAACTCACGATTCAAAGATTTGGGAAATGGCAGACAGAGTTGTTTTTCTTAAGGATGGTCTTATTAACTCAGAGACTACTAATAGGGAGCAGGAATGATATTTTCCCTAGCCTTACGGAATATTGCAAGAAATAAAGTAAACAACACAATAATTATCCTGCTTATAGGGGTTATTTGTTTTCTTTTTTTTATTGGAAACAGCATAATAGAAAGATCAAATATTAGTTTACACCAGGCGTTTATTTCCAGCATTACGGGTGATGTAGTAATACAAAAAAAGGGTGATGTAACTATGAATCTTTTTGGAGCGAATACCCCTGTAATCGATGATTTTTTTGTAGTTCCAGTTTTTCCCTTCTATGACGATGTAATGGAAATAATACAAGCAGAAGATGGTGTCAGAGGAATTACAAGCCAAATTTCCGGGAAAGCTTATCTTGATGTATATGGNTATAGGTCTCCCGCTTTGCTTAGCGGAGTAGATGCGCAAACTTATTTTCCAATGTTTCCAGGAATTGAATTAAAAGAAGGGCGGTTATTGCAAAGCGGAGAATTTGGAGCGATGATCACGATGGCTCGCGCGCAAAAAATTGAACAGAATACAGGACGCAAATTGCAAATTGGCGAATCGCTTTTGTTTACCGCAGGCGGAACTTTTGGTTTTAAGTTAAGAGAAGTTCCTCTTGTTGGAATATTTAATTATAAAAATCCCGGCCTTTTTATGAACGAGATTGTAATTATAGATCCGCAGACTGTAAGGTCTCTTAATTCAATACAGACTGCTTCTTCATCAGATGTTGAATTAAGCGAAGAAGCCGAAGTGCTCTTGTCTGCTGACATAGACGATATTTTTAATATGGGGTTTATGCAGCAATCTTCATCTTCTAGAGAAATATTTTCTGTTGATTTTCTTCAATCGTGGCTGGCAGAATCAAAGCAAAAAAGCGGCACAGAAGAAAACAAAAGCGGCGGCGACTGGAATTTTATAATTATCAATTTAAAAGAAAATATTAATACAACGTCTTTTATTAATTCATTGAATAATAAAATTGCATCTTACGATGTTACAGCTGTAGATTGGAGAGTATCTGCGGGAACTTCAACTATTTTACTTCTTTTATTGCAGATTTTATTTAACGCAGGGATTTTTCTTGTATGTATCGCGGGTATTATAGCCGCAATTAATATTTTATTAATTTCTGTTTTTAGGAGAACAAGAGAAGTAGGAACGCTTCGCGCAATAGGCGCTTCTAATATTTATGTAGTCTCGCTTCTTCTTTGCGAAAATATCACTTTATCTTTAATAGCAGGTGCTTTTGGCATAACTTCAGGGGCTTTGTTTATTGGCTGGGTTAACTCTTTATCTTATGCCATTCCAAATGAATTAATCGCTTCTTTATTGGGCGGTAATATTTTAAATCTAATCTTTATTCCTAAAGTTGCCTTTTTGTCATTTATTTTGGCAATTATTTTAGGAATAATAGTATCAATTTATCCAATTCATACTACTTTAAGAATTGAGCCGATAGAAGCAGTCAGGCAGGGATAAGATATGGAAAGAATTGTAATACTTTGTAAGCTTGGTTTTAAATATCTGTATAGATACAAAAGACGTTATGCGTTTTTACTCGCGGCTCTTGTGTTTTGTTTTGGAATAGTAACTTTTATCACATCAACAAAAGACAGGATGTACGATAATTTATATTATACAGCGCAATCTCATTACGCGGGGGATGTTGTAGCAGTTGGTTATAACAGAAATATCGGTATTACCCACCATTTAGGAAGAGAAGAGATAGAATCATTAAACAGCGCAGCAGAAGCTTCAGGAATAAATCCTGTTCATATATTAAAAAGAACTCTCTATATGAACACAGGCGTTGTTTATCATAATGGCATTTCTGTTATTCAAAAATATATAATTGGATGTGATTGGAAAAACGAAGAGTATTTATTTTCTAAGATGGATTTTTCTTCACTTGTAAACATTTCTTTGGAAGAAGACAGTATTATTGTTTCTGCTCCTGTAGCGCAGCAATTAAATGCAAAAGTTGGAGATATTGTAACATTGGAAATAAACAATAATTGGGGGCAGAAAAATACAGGGCAGTTTATTGTAGGCGGAATTGTTCAGGATTCATCAATTTTTGGTTATTATAAAGTATATGTATCAAGGTTAACCCTTAATCGTCTTTTATTTTTTGATGACGGCGATTGTTCTGTTATGGGCTTTTTCTTTGTAAATTCTTCTGATGCAGAAGAAAACAGAACGCGTTTGCAGAGATTTCTGGCACAGAAAACGCAGGTAGGACCTCTTGTTCATGACAGGGATGGAATGAACAGGGAATTAAGTGAGCCATGGGCATGGAAAGACACAAAGATATTTCTTTTTACACTGCCTGTGTATTTATCGGAAATAGCAGCGCTTTTGAACGCTCTGGATTTGTTAACATATCTTTTATATGGAATGATGCTGATAATAATATTTGCAAGTGCAACTGTTACATATCGCCTAATAATGCATGAACGTACAAGAGAAATGGGTGTAATGAGAGCCATTGGTTTCTTTGGCGGTGATTTAAGAATGGTTTTATGGACAGAAGTTTTTATACTTGGANTNATTTCTGTATTTGCAGGTTTTTTACTATCAATTATTTTTAGTATAGCAGCTTCGTTTATTTCTTTTGATTGGTTTCCAAGTTTTGAAATCTTTTTAAACAGAGGAAAACTTACGGCATTATATCTTCCTAAAACAATTATTAATAATATAATATTAACTTTATTAATACTGGCNGCAGCGATAATTCTTCCGTCNGTCCGCGCATCAAATAAAAATCTGCCGTCTTTATTATCAGGAGAACCTTTATGATTAAAAAATTATTANTTGTCATTTTTATAATTTCTTTACAGCAGGTTCTATTTGCGTCGGATCAGGATTTACTAAAAAAAGTTGATTCGCTTGTAAGCTATATGGATACTGATTTCCAGGCGGAGTATGTAATTGTGCAGGACAAACCTAATCATGGGCGTTCCACAACTGTTACAGGCGTATTTAGACGCGATATAAGAGAACAATATGTTATTATAATAATGGAGCCGGCAATAAGCAGGGGGCAGGGTTATTTAAGAGAACGCAATACCTTGTGGTTTTATGACCCGGAGAGTAGAAGATTTAATTCAACCAGCGCTTCAAGTAGGTTTCAAAATACTAACGCAAGGAATTCCGATTTTACCCGCTCAACATTAGCTATGGATTACAAAGTTGTATCCGGCGAAGATACAAAATTAGGACGCTTTAATTGCCGTTTATTAACGTTAGAAGCAGTCACAAATGACGTAACGTATCCAAGAATGAAAGTATGGATTAGCGAAGATAATTTACTGCGAAAATCTGAGGACTTTAGCCATTCAGGACAGCTTTTGCGCACAACAGTGATACCGGATTATTACAATATTAGCGGACGCTTTGTGCCAAGGCAAATTTTGTTTGTAGATGAGCTGCTTGGAGCAGTAGTAAATGGAAAATTTGTAAACGAGAGAACTCAAATTATTATTAATAAACCATCTTTTAGTAAAATTGCCGACTCTGTATTTTCTCAAACCTTCCTGGAGAATATTAATCGTTGAGTAAACGTCTCTTTACTTTTTTAATAATTTTTTTATCTCTTTCGCTTTCTTTAATTTATGCGCAAGGCTCTCAAGGTTCACCGCAGGAAATTGATTTATTAGATGTTGACTTTGACGATCTTGATTCATTGTTTAATGAAGATAAATCATTGGAAGACAAGCAAAACCCTGTTCAGGAAAGCACTATATTAGATAATGTAAGAAGAAGAGGCATTGAATTTAATGCATCATATTTTTTCCGCGGAGCTGTTAATCCTGGATGGGATATGTACCCATGGGATTTTGATGGTAATGAACAATTTTCATGGGCTCTTGGAATAGAAATGGGTTCAAGTTTGAGTATTAATGCTCAAATATCAGAATCGTTTCGCGTAATAAGCGTATTTACATATCAAATTCCAGGGTTTAACCTAACATTAGGTGATTTCTTTTTTGATTATAATTTTTTTAATAAATTATTTCTTCGCGCGGGAAAATACGAACAAGGCTGGGGAATTTCACCTAACTTTGCTTTTACAAATCTTTTATCGCGTATAACAAGCCCAATAGATGAGCTTTTTCCTCCTGCTGCAGGTCCTTCATATATTGCAAAATTTGATATACCTATTGGTATTGGAGGTTTACAGCTGCTTACATTAACAAGGTTTAATATAGCAGGTGGCGAAGCGCCTCCAAAAGAATATTTTGGATATGGAGGAAAGTTAAATTTGGCATTTAACTGGGCAGATTTTAATTTAGGTTTGTATTACCAGGAGTTTATGGCAACACGCGCTTTCTTATCTATAAAGACAGTCTTATTTAAATTTGATGTTTATAATGAATGGCTTTTAACATATAATAATCATACAGATAATTCTGTAAAACTTTCTTTTAATATAGGATTATCAAAAGCGTTCTTTAATAATAAATTTGAAATAAACGCAGAATATTATTACAACGGAGAAGAAACAACATTATATTACAGGCCTCAGTCTGAATTCCGTGTTGCTGATACGCCTCCGTTTTTACGCGGTGATAATGCAGCTTTAAATCTGCTGTACAGGTTAGACGGGAAAATTAATCCAAGGGTTTTTGCAAGTATCCTTTACGGCGATGAATCTTATAGTTTGGTTACAGGAATAAGAATTAACCCCATATCCCACATGGAATTCTATTTTGCAATCCCTATGGTTTTAGGGAACAAAGACAGTCATTATTATAAAAACTCATTTAATATTTTGGATCAGCACAGGCCGTTTAGTTTCGTATTATATGTATCATTCACAGGCGGCGTAAGAGCAAGTCAGTATTATTAAATTAAAAATTTTTAATACCATCGGCTGCCCATGAAGTGATTACTGCAAGGCGTTTTGTAATAGCGGAATCTACATGTATTTTTGATGCGACAAAATCAGAAATATCGGCGCCCGCGACGCTGTAGATTAGGATGCCTTCTGCGATAGGTTCAATGTAAAGTCTTGCAATAAATCTGCCTTCCTTCATTACCGGAACAAGCATATAATTTATATTTCTGGAATTGGTCATAGTATAGATTAAACCGTTTTCTGTAAGAGACATTTCGGCTCTGTAGTAAGTATTGCCAAAGTTAACATCTTTTAATCTTACATGAACCGTTTCAGTTTTAGGAAGGACAGCGGCGGGCGCGGNGTCCGGAATAGCTGTTGTGTTTCTTTCGCTTGTAATGCGCGTTGCATCCTCAAATAAGGGGATTTCTTTTCCTCTTGTAGAGGATCTGTAAAGTCTTCCTTTAAGATCGCGAATTTTTCCAAGGGCGTTGTATATGTCAAGGAAGCTTGTGGTTCCGGGAATTACATAGATTGATTCAACAAAGTACCCGGGATTTGTATTTAAAACATTGCCGACAATTTTTTGATCCAAACCGCAGCTTTGTGAGTTTCCGTAAATTACAAAGCCATTTGCTTTTTGGCTGGCTTTTACATAGGTATCATTAGAAAAAACTAAAGAACGATTTTCTAAACTGATGTTTGGAAATATGTCATTGAATGCGCGTAACTGAGAAAACAAATTAGAAGCGCAAAATAAAAATGATATAAGAATAAAAAAAATAAATCTCTTCATCAATATGCTCCCTTTCCCATCAACACTACGCCGAAAGTCTTAAAAATAATCCACAAATCAAGCCAAATAGACCAGCTCTGCAAATAGTAAATATCATAAGAAACCCTGTCCAAATAATTAGAATCTGATCTTCCAGAAACCTGCCAAAGACCTGTAAGCCCCGGTTTAATAGAAAAAACACGCGCGTAATCATCACCGTACTTTTCTACTTCTGCATCTACAATAGGACGCGGGCCTACCAGCGACATATCTCCTTTTAATATATTAAACAACTGAGGGAACTCATCGATACTGGTTCTTCGTAAGATTTTTCCTAAACTTGTTATTCTTGGATCGTTTAAAAGCTTGTGATTTTTTTCCCATTCTTTTCTTAATTCCAGATTTGTTTCTAATAATTTTTGTAACCTTTCTTCAGCGTCAACTGCCATTGTTCTGAATTTATAAGCGTAAAAATGTTTGCCGTTGCAGCCAAGCCTTTTTTGCTTGTAAAGAATAGGTCCCTTGGAAGTCAGCTTAACAAGCAGAGCTATAATAAGAAGGAAAGGCAGAATTAAAAGACCGCCGATTATAACAGGGAAAATATCCATTAGACGTTTAATTCCTTTATTCCAGGACAAATTGAATTTATTGCTAGTATCGATTCCTAAAATACCGTTAAAATCACGAACAGACATCCAGATACTCGAAATATTAAAAAAGTTTGGGATAATCACATTATAACGGAATGCGTTAACGGAAGTGTTTGTTAGTATTTTTAGTTTTTGCGCATCAAGTTTTGGAAGAGCGACTATCGCCATCTTTATATTGTATCTTTTAACAATTTCTGGTCCTACATTATAATCATGAATTATTGGAATGCCTTTAAACTCGTCTTCTCCAAGCGGATTATCATCTAAAATAAGGACAGGAACATAACCAGTTCTTATACTGTCTAAGAGACAATTAACCAAAAATTTCCCCGTAGTGCCGGAGCCGTAAATTACAGTGGGTATACCGCCAAGCCTTGTTTTATGCAAAAACCAATGTGTTGCGCTTCTCATTATAAGAAGGGACAGAGTTGTAAACGCCCAACTGACCAGAAAAGCAGTATTTATTGAATCCCAAACTTCATGTTCTATTAAACGTGACATGATAATACCGCCGTAAGCAAAAGTCGAACCTAGAAAAAACCGCCTCATTTCTTCGGATGGTGCAAGTGAAACGCCGGGGTATAACTTAAGAATTTGAAAGATAAGAATAAAGACAGGCAGATACGGCCAATATGTAATAAATGATTTGGCGTTAATACTTTTAAAATCAAAGACAAACCCGTAAATTCTAACCCAGAAAAACCCCCAGGCAAATGTTAATAGAATCGCAATAAGGTCAGAGATAACAAAGGTAGTTGTTGTTAGAGCAGAACTGGTACGTCTATACCTGGTTCTATACCAGACGTCAAAATCAGCTAGGTTCATTTAATGTTATTATAACGCTAAAATTTGTGTTTTTCAAGGCGTTTTAACTTGACAATTTGGCTTTATTACATAAATATTGCAATATGGGAGTAAATAATGTTTAAAAAAAGCCTTGTTATCTGTTTATTTTTNTTAATTGCAAGTAATAATATATCAGCTCAGACTCATATATCTGTACCTCTTGGACACCCTGTGTATACAGTTCTTGAACANGCTCAAATGNGAGGTTTATGCAATTTNCTNCCTGCTGCAAANCCCTATACAAGAGCACAGATTCTTTCCGTAATTAAAGAAATTTTNGATAATAATACAGATCGCAGATTCGGCAGGCTTTCTGAAGCAGAAATTAACATCTTAGAACAATTTAAATTAACCCTGGATCCGTCAAGAGGAAAGTTGGATTTGACAAGAGGAGTGATTTCTTCTGAACATGTTTGGGACGATATTTATTTCTCCGGTGAATTTGGTTTTGGTTTAGATATTAATTTTGCAGGCGGGTATTATTCTTCTGCAGGAGGTTATAAATATGAAGAGAACGATGATACGCTAAATTCGCTTTTTACAGAAGCAGCGCATCCTGCATCAGGTGATTTTTATTCAGATGTGATTATTTTGCCNTCATTATACTTTATTGGAGATATTGGNAAAAATTTATCTTATGGGCTCACACTTTATGGTTTTGTCGGGAAATCACCNCGCGGTATACTTGGTAAAGCTAATAATTACTGGGATGCGTATAACCCTGATGATGAAACAAAAAACCATAGACTTTTAACCATATACAGTGAACCGTTTGCTTATTTCCCTTACACATATAAGAAAAAGTGGGATGGTTTTCTTTTTTCTCCCGGGAGTCTTTCTTCTAACGGACAGCAGGCATGGCCTGAAAGTGTTTCTGTAGGTTATGCTATGTATCCGGAGTTTGCAGGACATTTTTTTAACGGGCATTTCTCTTACAGAATCGCGCGTTTAGATCGAGAATGGTCTGGAATGTCAACTAACGGAAGCCTAGTTTTAAATGAATCTGCNCAGGCCTTTTTAGCATTTGAAACATTAATCCAGCCATTTAGCTGGATATCATTTTCTTCTTTAACAGGAGCTCTTGAGTTCGATCCAAAAATGGGTTCTGATAATAAGGCTGAATTAANAAAAGCTTCTAAAACATTTCAAAATATGTTTTCTATAGTTATGCTGGAAACGAGTGTTAAGAATTNTTTTAATATGTCTTTAGGGAGCAGCGTTGTGTGGCCAAAACGTTTAGANCTGGGGTATCCTTTTGCATTAGCAGAAAACTTTTTGTATCAGAATAATGTGGGCGATTATGATAATCTTTCTTTATTTTTAAACTTACAGGGACAGTATCCGGGAATTGGAAGGATCTGGTTCTCTTTGTTTATGGATGAAGTAAATTTGGATGAAGGAAAAAGATTATTTGAACTTGACAGGATGATGTATATTTTCCAGGTTGGAAGCTCCTTTAATTTTCCATGGCTTCCTTTTTCTTCAATAACAGTCAGTTATACAAAAAATGAACCATATAATTATACACATACGCGAATTGAAACACCGTGGCATTCAAACCCAAATATGGAACAGAATTATGTAAATTTTGGAAGAGCGTTAGGGCATTACATTCCGCCTAATTCAGATGAAATACTTATTCGCTTTGAAACAATGCCTTTGCCTCAAAGCATGTTTCGCCTGCAATATCAATTGATAAGACACGGCGCTGATTACGGAGATAGGGCAGTAGACGGAAGTTCATTGTGGTCGGAGCTTGATCCTAATGGCAGAAGCGATAATAAAGCATTGGAGAAATATTTTTTACAAGATGGCGCATACCAATGGATGCACATTGTAAAGTTAAGAGGAGAGTATTCTTTAACAGGATTAAAAATGCCGGTGAAGATTTTTGCAGAAGTTGGAGGAGTGTATTCTTTCTTTACAGATATTGACCAAAGTATTGAGCCAAATTCGGGAAGCCCAAATTCCTACAAGATTGTTGATACGCCTCAATATCCGCATTCATTATATTTTATAGGAATGATTGGGGTGCAAATTTTTCCAAAGTTTTAGTAATAGAAATTAGCGGAAAGCGAAACTTGCCCTCCTGCGGTATTTGAACCGTCCTCGTTATTGCGATTTAAAGAATAAATACCGCTGATTTTTCCTTTTAGAGTAAGAAACGATAATAATTTCCAATTAATGCCGGCAGATAAAATAAAATTATTTTCCGGGGTTCCTGCCGGAGCCCATGAATAATCTTTTGTCCAGTTCCATTCAATTGGGAATTTTCCGTATTTACCGCGTGATATCCAGGAAAATTCGCCGTTAAGAATTAATTTATCGTTATTAAAAAATCTTGTACCTGCAGTTATTGCGAAAGTATCTCTTGGGTAACCAAAATAATAGTAATAATGATTCTCATGAACAAATTGCACGTCGTGCATAAAAATTATGCTTGCGAAAGGTGTAGGATTTATATAGAGAAAAGGAGAAGTATAAAAACATTCAAGATAAAAAATAGAAGCCCAAGTTTTAAAAGAATGACTGTTTTGCAAACCAAACATTAAACCAATTGCGTTAGGAGCCTCCTCTCGTCCTTCTTTAAGTTCAGGGCCAATAGAAAGCTCTGTCATTGCGAATTGACCGTAAGCGGATAATGATTTAACTATATGCCAGTTAAATTCAGCGGAAAAAAATGATCCGTTCATGTGTTCACCATTACTGTTTTCTACACCTGCTCCCCAATGGTCATAATCTCTCCATGTCATAGCGTTATGAAAAATCATTAAAGGATTTAAATAACGTAATTCAAAAGCGGAATTTCCTGCCATTACTCCTTCCATTAAAGATAAAGTAAGAACCTTAAAAAGAGTTACATCTATACGGCTTAAATAAAAATAACGCTGAGTGGTTTTTGTTAAGTAATCAGGATTGTCATCTAAATAAGGATACAGCTCTTTATTTAATTTTAACGGCGTTTGATTAACAATAAGCGAATATTTGAATTGATTTGAAAAGAATGAAAGACGCATAAATTCATAAAACGGCGGATTGTCGGCAATACTTAAATTCCCGCTAATGCCTGTTCCAAAAGAAAGCCTGTCTCTTCCAAGCTGAAAATTCCACCAAGGACCGCCCGCAGCGACAAATGTTTTTAAAGGAGAGTTTCCATTTATGTCATTATTAAAAAAGAAAACCATATTATTAGAAAAATATTCATTTGTATTATAATNGTAAGGATCAATACTGATAGCAGGATCTACATAAAGCTGTAATTTATCAATAAAATTTAATTTTAATGGCACTGAAAGAAANGCAGGTATCTTTGATTGAACNGGATACCAATCCATATCTTTATTTGTTCTTAATCTGCCTTCCAGCGTTAAATCAACATTAAGCGAAAGAGAAAAAATATCCCATTTTAATGAAAGCGGAGTTTTTGGATCAAGCCTGTTAATTACGCGTTTATATGCTTCTTTTGCAGGCGGAGAAAGGGAAGATTCATCAATTAAATCTAAAAAATTTCTTATCTCATGCGGAGCAAAGGGGGGGGTAAATGACGGAACAGACTTTCCAGATACAAGCGAAAGGAAACGAATATCCTCGATAATTGGCTCTCCAACAAGAATCATATCGTAAGGTGATGCAAAAATATTTATTGAAGCAAAAAAAAATAATAATAAAAGATGCATTTTAAAGTTTTTCATTTGATTATTATATCCTTTTTCTATCATTAATAACATTTATTATACGCTTAATAAAAGCATCTTTAGAAAATTGTTTAACGTGTTCATTAAAAATACTTCTTTCATGAGTTGTAAATTCTTTCTCAAAATGATCCATTGCCGCAATTAAAGAATCAGGCGTTTGTTCATTAAAGAAAACACCAGTAACATTCTCTTTAATTGTATCAAGCGCTCCGCCGTCCCGGTATGCGATAACAGGGCAGCCTGCCGCATTGGCTTCTATTGGTATAAGACCTAAATCTTC
>JGI24695J34938_10003067_pt1 | contig 11959 bp, 9 predicted proteins | sample TergutCo191P3_FD_34938 | JGI IMG/M metagenome (IMG submission 34938) | reverse complement strand
CCCCCCTTGATATGCGTATTTGGCAATTAAGTCTCTGTTGTTGTTTACGCCGAGTTTATAATACAAATTTTTGATATGCGTCTTGACCGTATTATAGGAGATGTTCAGGGAATGCGCGATTTCTTTTGGAATGGAACCTTTAAGCAATTTATTAAATACATCCTGCTCACGGGATGTTAAGGAAGAGAGCCCTGTTGCCAAAAATTCGGAATCCTTAGTATTATTACCCATTCTTGGTACATTTTACGATAAATTCGGGGTTTTGTCAATAAACAGCAAAAAAGGACGTTTTGGGTTCGGAATATTCTACCACCTCACGCAAACGCCCTTGCTTTCTGCATATTTTTTTATCTCCTTAATGGTCGTCTTTCCAAAGTGTAAAAGAGACGCTATAAGCGCTGCGTCTGCGCCGGGCGCCGCGCCATCCGGCACGCTGCCTTGAACTGTTTGTTCAGGCATTTCCGCATTTGCGGTGCTTAAAAGAACGCCGGCGATTTGATCAAGAGTGCCCGCTCCGCCGGATGCGATTACTGGCACAGAAACCGCGTTTAAAATGCGTCGGGTAAGTTCAAGGTCGTAACCTGCGCCTGTTCCGTCCGCGTCAATTGAATTGAGAAGTATTTCCCCTGCTCCAAGTTCAACGGCGCGAATTGCCCATTCGATTGCATCAATACCGGTGTCAGTTCTGCCGCCGTGCGAAAAAGCGTTCCAGCGCAGTTTACCGTCCGCGCCGCTTACACGTTTTGCATCGATAGAGAGCACAACGCACTGGCTGCCGTATGCGTTTGCCATTTCGCGTAACAATTCCGGGCGGTTAAGCGCGGACGTACAAACAGAAACCTTGTCTGCGCCGGCATTCATCGCGTCGCGCATGTCGTCTATGGTACGAATACCACCGCCTACGCAAAGCGGTATAAAAACTTCGGCAGCCACATTTTTTACAACATCCAAAAGCGTAGCGCGGCTTTTATATGATGCGCCGATATCCAAAAAGGTGAGTTCATCAGCGCCGTCGGCATTGTAACGCCTTGCAAGTTCAACGGGATCGCCGACATCTTTTATTCCTTCAAATTTAACGCCTTTTACCACTTTTCCGTCGTCAACATCGAGACACGGAATAATTCTTTTCGCCTGCATATTATTTCTCCTCTATCCAGTTTTTTAAGAGTGCAATTCCTGTTTCGCCGGATTTTTCCGGATGGAACTGCACCGCATAAAGCGCGCCGCGTTCTACCGCGCAGCAATACTTCACATAATAATCAGCCCATGCAGCGCTTACGTCTTCTTCCGAAGGATCTGCATAGTACGAATGTATATAATAAAAGAAACTGTTTTCGCATAAGCCCCGGAACAATTTCGAATTTGATTTTGCTTCGGTCTGGTTCCAGCCAATCTGCGGAACTTTTCGCCCCGGAAAACGCCGCACGGTTCCTTTGATTACAGAAAGCCCTTTTACTTCTTCGCCGTCTATTGGAGCTTCAAGACTTCCTTCGGCCGGCGAGCGTAAGGAAGCTGATTCTACGCGCTGCGTAAACGCAGCTTTCGCTTCATCAGATGTTTCGAATAACAGCTGCAATCCTATGCATATTCCCAAAAAAGGTTTATCCGCTTTTATCCACTCTTTTATCGCATCCGCAAAACCGCTTTTATTTAAAGACGCCATCGCTGTTGCAAAATGCCCGTCTCCGGGAAATATAATTTTTTCAAACGGAGAAGATGCAGGGTTTAATTCTTCAGGCCCCGAAGCAAACCGCGCCGGAACAGAGAGACGCTTTAACGCGTTCATAACAGAGCCAAGATTCCCCGCGCCGTAATCAATCACGCCTATCAAACAAGCACCCCTTGGGTTTCAAAACCTGGCAATGATCCTTTAGTGGACGGAACAGAGCCGCCAACGCGAACGTCAATTTCGCATGATGCGCGTAACGCTCTTGCCGCCGCTTTAAATAACGCTTCTATCTTGTGATGATCGCTTCTGCCGCGGATTATTTCCAAATGCAGATTAATTCCCGCGGCCGTTACAAAACCCTGCCAAAAATCTTCGATTACGTCGGTCTGGAAATCGTATTGCTGCGCCTGAAGATGCCCGCCATCCTGCGCTGATTTTATCGGAATACCGGAAAGCTGTCCGTCAAAATATAAAAACGGCCGTCCCGAAACGTCAGCTACTGCGCGGGCAAGACATTCGTCCATCGGAAAGAGTGAGCTTGCGCTTCGCCTTATGCCGCGCTTATCGCCAACCGCCTTTGCGAAGCATTGACCCAAAACAATTCCTGTATCTTCAACAAGATGATGCTGATCAACTTCAAGATCGCCTTTAGCGCACACTTCGATATCAAACAAACTGTGACACGCAAATGTATTTAACATGTGCGACATAAAGCCAATCGGGTAATCAAGTTTCGCTTCGCCCTTGCCGTCGAGGTTAAGTTTTATAAAAATTTCCGTCTCTTTTGTTTTTCTTTCTATCTCGGCTGCCCTAATCATATACTCCCCTCTTCGTTCGGTTTTGTTCGCGGTAAAAAAATTACTGCACCACTTTGCGCAAATCGTACTCTACGATATCCAATGCTCCAAGCTTTTTTAGTTTTGGAATAATGTCGGGAACCTCGTGTTTTTTAACGGCGATTTTTACGGCATAACCTGCGTCTCCGAAAAGCTGCGCGACTGTGGGGCTTCGCATTGCGGGAAGATTCGCGAGAGACTCAAACTGCTCCTTGGGAATATTCATTTCAAGCATTACGCGATCGCGTCCGTCCAGAACAGCGCGAAAAAGCATCGCAAGTTCCCCGATGCGGCTTTTCTTTTCCGCATTGGAAAGTGCGGTCTTTGAAGCTACAAAACGCGTTGATGATTCCAAAAGGGTTCCGATAATTCTTAGGCCGTTGTCTTTTAACGTCTGCCCCGAGGAAGTATTGTCGATGATCATGTCGGCATCATCCGGCGGAAAAACTTCCGTTGCTCCGAAAGTGCGAAGTATTTTATATTGATAACCATTGGATTTAAGCCACAACTCGGAAAGTTTAACATATTCTGTTGCAACCACAATTTTTTTGGACTTTAGTTTTTCTTCGTCATAATCATTCGGGACTGCCGCGACAATTTTTACCTTGTCAAAACCAAGGTCAAGCACTTCCTCAACATCGGCGCCGCTTTCTTTTATCCAGTCGATACCGGTAAAACCGGCGTCATGGCTTCCAAGTTCCAAAAGTTCGCCGACATTCTGCGGCTTCATGATCTTGGCTTCCATCCACGGCGCGCCTATTGCCGGGCGGTAAGTTCTGTCCGCAAGGGAAATGGGAAACCCTGCCTCCGAAAAGAGACGGCTTACATTGTCAAAAATTCTCCCCTTGGGGATTAATATGCTTAGTTTTTCCATGAGATTAGTTTAACGCAAATTGGATGGAATTAAAAGGTTACGGACGATTTATAAAGCCGAATCTATACCCGATGCCAAGCCCTATAGAAAAGCGGTTATAATGTATCAAAGGCGGATTTGGGTACATTGGATTTATGTTGTTATGACGAATTACCTCAGTAAACGCAAATGTAGCGTTAATATTAATGAAAATTACATTCTTGCCGCCGCCGTTTATGCCAAGTTGAACTCCGCCGCCCACAAAAAACATCGGAAATTCCTTAAAATCATCGGGTGAAGGAAAGGGTCCACCTGTCTGCGAACTATCCCATCCAGGACCATCACCTGTCAAAGACGGAATAAAATCAAGTAATGGATTAATAAAAGAATTAAGAGGAACGGTTGCGGTTATATAGGGCTGAATCATTGCGTTTCTTAACTTGATGTTATATTTTATTTCGAGTCCTGCAGCCAGATATAAATCATCACTCATGCCGTTTCCAAAAGTACCCTGTAAATTTATTTCTACCGCCAAAAATCTAAATGGGTGAATTTCAAGACCCAGGGTTATGCCGGGCGTACCCCAGTAAATACTGTGAATACGACTATTGTTTCCATCAGGAGGCTCAGCATAAATGGCGTCTCCGCCAAATAAAAGGTTGGGCGACGTACCGGGTAACAATTCATACGCAATAATCGGGTAATCAACTGAAAGGCGTAAATACAGGATTTGATTCTGCCACCTGTTGTCTGCAGGCACTCCTGCTGACGCGGCTTCTACCAGAGTGTTAATAATTTCGTCGCCGACAGGCGGGATTAAAACCGCCGCCCTGTAAAACAGGAACTGGTTTACTTCGTACATATCATCAAGCGTGCGGTAGGGGTGACCAAAGGAGACCATTTCCGTGTTTGACTCATTAAAAACAAGCGAAATCATGATAATGAACCTGATTCTTGGGTCATAGTCATCGGTATAGTTTTGAACGTTAAATCTGAAAACGAAACCGGCTTCCTCCCTGTTTTCGACAATGGTATAACCCATCGCGGAGGCTTCCATTCTGAAATTCTGGTTAAAAAAAGCCAAATGTTCAGGAATTGCCGAAGATCCTTCAATAAATACGCTTCTATTGGGGATATCTATATCAATAGCATACGAAGAGATGGCAATAATTAAAAAAAATGCAAAAAATCCTGCTTTTTTCATATATATTTCTTGTCTCTATTATAGTATATATATCGGCAGATTTTCAAGTTTAGCCAGCGTCTTCAATTAGATTCTTCATTATGTATTCGCGTCTTTCCGGGGTATTTTTGCCCATGTAGAAGTTTAAAACCTGCGGAACCTGCTTTAAAGTGTTCACCGAAACCGGCACCAGGCGAATATCTTCGCCTATAAACTGCCCGAATTCCTTGGGGCTGATTTCGCCGAGTCCTTTAAACCGGGTAATTTCGCTTGAAGAGCCAAGGGCAGCCGAGGCCTCGTCGCGTTCTTTTTCTGTGTAACAGTAGCGGGTCTCTTTTTTTGTACGTACGCGGAAAAGCGGCGTTTCCAGGATGTAAATATGGCCTGCCGTTACAAGTTCCTCAAAATAAGAGAGGAAAAACGTTAAAAGAAGGTTTCGTATATGGAAACCGTCAAAGTCCGCGTCTGTCGCGATGACGATTTTTGCGTAACGAAGACCCTCGATATCGTTATCAATGCCGAGCGCCATCATGAGGTTAAAAAGTTCTTCGTTTTTATAAATTGCAGCGCGTTTTTTGCCGTAAACATTTTCGACTTTGCCGCGAAGCGAAAAAATCGCCTGCGTCATTACATCGCGGCTTGAAACAATTGAACCGGACGCCGAATCGCCCTCTGTAAGAAAAATGGTCGATTGTTCTCCGTCTTTGCCGTCTTCCAGATGGTACTTGCAGTCTTTTAACTTTGGAATTTTGAGGGCGATTTTTTTAGCCGCATCACGCGCTTCTTTTTTGACGGCGTTTAATTCTGTGCGAAGCGATTCGTTTGCGATTATTTTTTGTTCAAGTTTTTTCCCTGCATCGGGATTTTTATGCAGCCATTCTTCGACTGCGTTCCGCACTTCCTGCACAACCCATGCGCGGATATCGGAGTTTCCAAGTTTATTTTTTGTCTGGCTTTCAAAAATCGGATTTTTTAATTTGATCGCAATCGCGGCGGTTGTTCCTTCGCGCACGTCTTCTGAGCGGTAATCTTTTTTGTAAAAGGTCTGAATTCCCTTTAAAAAGCCTTCCTTAAACGCGGAAAGGTGCGTTCCTCCGTCGGATGTGTATTGACCGTTAACAAACGAAAAATATTCCTCGCCGTAATTATTGGTATGCGTAAACGCGATTTCAAGCTGGCCGTTAGGTGAATGTTTACCCTTGTAGTAGCCAAGGGGATAAAGCGCGTCTTCGCCTGTTTCTTCTGTTAACAGGTCGTACAAACCTTTTGTTGAAATAAACTTTTTACCGTTAAACGCAAGGGTGAGCCCCGCGTTTAGGTACGCGTAATTTTGAACGCGCTTTTCTATAAACTCGGCGTTAAAAAGGTAGTCTTTAAAAATTTCCGGGTCGGGGATAAATTCTACCATTGTTCCGTCTTTTAAATTTTCCTTTAATTTGCCTTTTCGCTCGCTTTTTAATTTTCCTCTTTCAAAGACGGCTTCCGCAAACTCGCCGCTTCGAATCGCAACTACCCTGAAATGAACCGAGAGCGCGTTAACAGCTTTTGTACCTACGCCGTTTAAACCGACCGAAAATTGAAAAACATCGTCATTGTACTTTGCGCCCGTATTTATTACGGATACGCATTCAACAAGTTTTCCAAGCGGGATGCCTCTTCCGTAGTCGCGTACTTTTACCATTGCCTTGCCGGGTTTATCGATATCTTTAATTTGGGTCTCGATTATTTTACCGTTACCCATGATAAATTCGTCTATACCGTTATCGATTACTTCTTTTAATAAAACATAAATACCGTCATCGGGATTTGTGCCGTCGCCAAGACGCCCTATGTACATGCCTGTGCGCAGACGAATATGTTCAAGTGAAGAAAGCGTTTTTATTTTTGACTCATCGTATTCGGGCATCTTAGATGCCTGCATCTTCGATGCAGATTTTGCCGCAGGTTTCACATTGGCTTTCGCCTTTGCCTTTGCAGTTGTTTTTTTTGCTGTCTTCTTCGCCGGCATATTAAATTCTTCCCATAAATTTTTTATTTTTCTACCACGAACCACACGAACAGAGCCTTTGGTTCTTACACGAACTTAATGTCCGATTCCTTCTTCTCATAGCTGTTTCTGAAGTTCCTGGATGTATCCTTCGCTGTCGCGTACACTTTCTTCTAAATCTTTAATGTTTCTTTCCAAATCTGCGATTTTTGATTTCTTGTCATCGATCGTTTTTCTGTATTTTTCGATTTTTGCTTTTTCTTCGTCGATTGCAAGGGCCGCGCGCAGTTTTCCAATCGCGCTTTCATTATCGGCAAGCGATTGATTAAGACGCACTGCCCTGCCGATAATTTCTCCGTCTTCGGCGGTTACAATTGTATCGATATAATATTTTCTGTTGGGATCGATTTCTTCGTCCATTATGCCGGAAGCTTGCGCGCCGAAAGTTCTGTAAAGAGCGGCGAGAGATTCGTTTACATGAGTAATATGATTTCTAATGCTTTGAATTTGTTTTTGCGGATTGCCTTCTATGCCGAAGCTTGCGGAGATTATGCGTTTTTCGTCTTTTAAAGAGGAAATTTCGTTCATGACGATTTTTGAGACGCTGCGAATTGCATCAATCTCTGCGCGAATGACGGCAACTTCATCATCTCCCGTGACAGAATCGCGGGTACTGTAACGCTCGCCGATATTTTGATAAAGCTGTTCCTGGCTTTCCTGCGCCTTGGATAAAAATGATTTTAAGACGAGCCCCTGCGCGCTTTTTCCAATCCAGGAAAAGACGTTGCCGCCTTCCTTGTTTTCAAGCTCGCTGATACGGGTTTCCAAAGAGCTCAGCTTATTGGAAAGAGCGTCTGCCTGTTCCTTAAAAAGCGAAGTAAAATCGTCGTAGTCGGAATTTTCAAGGAGCGCTTTACCCAGTCTCCGGTAGATTGCCGACATTTCTTTGGCGCGTTCTTTTTCCTTGAATTCGCGCTCGTTTATCGCTTCTTCCAGTTCTTTATATCTGCGGTTTTTTTCCTCGATTTTGATAATGGCGGCGTTGGATTCAACTATGTCCTGCAGGTAGATATTATATTGGTTTATGTCATCGAAATCAGCTCGTTCTTCTCCGGTACGTTTATAAAGGGTTTCCCCGAAGTTCTCCAAAAGGGTATCCAGAGAAGCCCGGCTCTCCTGACTGTTCTTTATGAGATCTTCTATTCTTTTCTTTCTATCATCCATCACTATAAATATACGTCTTTTTCAGTGATTAGGGAATAGGGTTTTTGGGTCTGCCCCTCACTTGATCAACCTGACTGTTTATTGTATAAATAGTAAAATAAACAGACTAAAAACAGGAGTAAACATGAACTTAAACGAATTAAAACATGCAGGACTGAAAAAATGGGTGGAAGAGGCGGTCGCGCTTATGACCCCGGACTCAGTCGTAATCTGCGACGGCAGCAAGGCTGAATACGACAGAATGCTGAAAATCATGGTTGACGCTGGTCTTGGCATTCCATTAAACCCGGATAAAAGACCAAACAGCTTCTGGTTCCGCTCTGATCCTTCAGACGTAGCCAGAGCCGAGAGCCGCACTTTTATCGCAAGTAAAAGCAAAGATGATGCGGGTCCTACCAATAACTGGACGGATCCTGTCAAATTAAAAGAGGACATGAGAACTCAGTACAAGGGTTGTATGAAAGGCCGTACAATGTTTGTTATTCCCTTCTCGATGGGTCCTATCGGCAGCGATATTGCAAAAATCGGCGTTGAAATCTCCGACAGCCCCTATGTTGTGTTTAATATGCACATCATGACCCGCGTCGGCTCGAAGGTTCTTGATGTTCTGGGTACAAACGGCTTCTTCGTACCATGTCTCCATTCAATCGCAAAACCGCTCGGCCCCGGCGAAAAAGACACAGGCTGGCCATGCGAACCGGATGTAAACAAGAAATTTATCAGCCACTTCCCGGATTCAACAGGAGATTTTAAATACGAAATCTGGTCATACGGCTCAGGTTACGGCGGAAACGCCCTGCTTGGCAAAAAATGCCTCGCGCTTCGTATAGCCTCGGTTATTGCCCGTGACGAAGGATGGCTCGCCGAGCATATGCTCATCTTAAAACTCACAAACCCGCAGGGAAAAATTAAATATATCGCGGGCGCTTTACCGTCAGCTTGCGGCAAGACAAACCTTGCCATGTTGGTTCCCACTCTCCCGGGCTGGAAAGTCGAAACAATCGGCGACGATATCGCATGGATGAAATTCGGCAAAGACGGTCAGCTTTATGCGATTAACCCCGAAGCGGGATTCTTCGGCGTAGCTCCGGGAACATCAGATCATTCAAACCACAGCGCAATGGAATCGATCAAGAAAAATACCATCTTTACAAATACCGGTCTTACAGAAGACGGCGATGTATGGTGGGAACAGATTGGCTTCCCTGCTCCCGGAAACACGATCACGAACTGGAAGGGTGAAAAAGTTCCTTCTCCAAAAACCGATAAATCACCTGCAGGTCAGGAAATCGCTCATGCAAATGCGCGCTTTACAGTGCCTGCCGCACAGTGTCCGGTTATCGCGTCTGAATGGGAGGATCCAAAAGGCGTGCCCATAAGCGCATTCCTTTTCGGCGGCAGAAGAGCTTCAACTATTCCATTGGTAAACCAGAGCAAAGACTGGGTACACGGCGTATTCATGGGTTCAATCACCGGTTCAGAAATTACGGCTGCCGCTCTTGACTTGCAGGCAGGTTCAATCCGCCGCGACCCGTTCGCGATGGTTCCTTTCTGCGGTTACCACATGGGCGATTATTTCGCACATTGGCTCAAGCTTGGCAAACAGGCACAGGACGCAGGCAACGGCGACAAGCTGCCGAAGATTTTCTTCGTTAACTGGTTCCGCAAAGACGCTGAAGGTCATTTTGAGTGGCCAGGTTACGGCGAAAACAGCCGCGTTCTTTCATGGATTTTCGATCGCTGCGACGGTATTGACAACTTTATTGAAACACCGATTGGCAATTTACCCAAACCCGGCAGCATCACGCTTCCTCAGGGCGTAAGCGAAGAAACAATGGCAGACCTTATTAAACTCTGCGTTGACGGCTGGAAGAAAGAAATTGCAGACGTTAGAGAAAATCACTATTCCAAGTTTGGTGACAGGCTCCCGAAAGAACTGTACACCCAGCTTGACATAATGGAAAAGGGATTGAATAGCTAACTTACCTAACCTGACCGCTCATGAGTGGTCAGGCAAAAAAAAACCAGGGCATTGCTGTCCTGGTTTTTTTTTGTAAAGCATTTTATACTTTTGATTCCAACTCAGCTATCTGCTTGCGAAGTCGTTCAATTTCGGCTTCTTTGTTGGCGATAATAACAGACATATCTGCTTTCATGTCAGCAACAACACTCTGCCATTTTTCATCTGAACGTAATTCACCTCTCTTTTCAGCTGTGTGCAGGTTTGAGTATTGATCTGTCTCGAACTTCATGCGGCTGAGATATCTGGCGCGTTCGTGTTCGTCCTGACTTATTTCCCTTAACAAGGTGGCTGCCATATTTATCTCCTCCTTTTCCTTAATTATATCATTGATTTTTCCCCTATGTACAGGATCTTGCGCAAACCTGAAAAATAATGTCCATTTCTCAAAATCTGTCAGGTTACTTACCGGTTTTTTTAACAGAACTTCAAGTTTGTTGAGCTCCACTATCACCATGTTTATCTGATCTGTTAGCTCCGTTCCGTTGACGGATTTTAATGTGAACCTGTTCACAAAATCTGACCAGTCAGGAAGAACATCGTACATACAGAATGTAATCTGATATGTCCTTGCAAGTTCGTAATAATTCATTCCTTTTGCTTTTTGCGACGAGTGAAGTTTTGCAAGATAGAATGCATACCTGTTAATAAAATTCGTAAATCCTTTTCCGATTTCTTCCATTCTGCTGCATTGCATTTCCACATTGATTTGATCGCCTGTGTTGATTGAACAGTTTACGTCGAATCTTTCCTCCTTTTCGTCAACATCCATTGCTGGAAGCACGTTACTTCTAATATGTACATCCAGCACTTGTCTTTCGATTACTGTCGATATTACATCAATCAGTACTTTTTTGGCGTCAGGATGGGTAAGCAACACCTTGAATATCCTGTCGTCTGATGGCGGAAGAATATCCACGTCCATTGGGAAACCTTGACTTTTTCTGTTTGCTTTAAGTTCCATATATATCCTCTTAAGATGATTTTCCCAAGCGTCAAAAGAGGCTCGGCAGAGAACCTTCAAAATCATGAAAATTCTCCACCTATATATGGCGTGAGCATGCGTGGCGCTTTAGTGAAAATGAAAAAAATCTGAAAAAAGTGAGAAAATTTAAGAAGAATTTTACCACAAACCACACGAACAAAACCGAACCATCTGTCTGTTTTCTTTTCCTTAAGCCCAGGAAAACCAGGATTAATTAAATCCGCGGTTCATTTTGCTCCATACCCTACTTACGCTCCATCGTTTGCTGAAGCAAACACAGGTCGCTCCAGTATGGGTACTCCGCAATAAATGATCCGCGAACTCAGGGGCGGACAACGCGAAAACCTACATAGTCGATCCTGTTGTTGATGGGGTAGATGTTGAACCGACTAGAAGAACGAGTGCTCTCGGCCGAAAAGATCCAACCACCGCCGCGTATCACACGAGAACTCATCGAAAATGCTCCAGCTCCAACAGGGTCAGTTTGCACTCCTTCAGGATACGCTCCATACAAGTCCCAGCACCATTCCCATACATTTCCATGCATGTCGTATAACCCCCATGCGTTGGCTTGCTTTTGTCCTACACGCTGTGTACTTCCTGCGCTGTTTGCATTATACCATCCTGTACTGTCACTAAAGATTGCTCCTGTGTTATACGCTGTCGTAGTGCCTGCTCTGCACGCGTATTCCCATTCAGCCTCTGTAGGCAAACGATAACCGTTCGCGCTCCTGTTCCATGTTACTGTTCTGTTATCTCCGCTTCCGCTTATTGTGTATGCGGGGGTTAGCCCTTCCCTCTGGCTTCGCCTGTTACAATATTCAATCGCATCAAACCAGCTTACCCGTTCTACAGGACGATCTAAATCACCTGTAAAAAAACTTGGATTTGTTCCCATTATTTCCTGATATTCTCTTTGTGTTACTTCATACCTGCTCATGTAAAATGCGCTTATTGTTACTCGTCTCTGTGTTTCGTCACTGAGTCTTCCCTGTTCGCTTGCAGGAGAACCCATTGTAAAAGTTCCGCCTGGTATGCGTACAAATCCCTGCGGAATTGATGATATACCTGTCAATGTCCGCGATAAAACCTGCATCTTGTTTAAGCCGTCTGTTATATTCCTATACTCTTCATCGCCGCCTTCTACCTGTTCACCTGTTTCTACATTTATTATCTGCGCAAGAAAAAGATTCATGGACCCA
>JGI24695J34938_10003065_pt1 | contig 11963 bp, 12 predicted proteins | sample TergutCo191P3_FD_34938 | JGI IMG/M metagenome (IMG submission 34938) | reverse complement strand
GCCATAAATGTCGGTAAATAGTGTAATCCGTGATTACTGGGTGCGAAACGACGTGCCCCCATCTCGATGCCGTCTCGGTGCGATCCCACCCCAACCTCTCTTGCCGGGGGGGTACTTCTAGAGCGGGGGCATTTAACTTCATGCGCTCTTTTATGCCCATCTGGAGCCGCTTTCGTTGCGTAGTGGTGCGGGGGGTGGGAGCAGTTGCGCCGCACCTACGCTTCAGTTGCGGGGGAGTTTGGGAGAGGTTTCGGCGTAGTTTTGATGCAGTTGATTTTTGAACTTAAAAGTTGGTTATTGCCGGGTGACGGGCAACAATAAAGTTGCGGACTTTGGGGTTTTTACCCTGACTCCGCCCCCCGTTGACTGGTGTCGTGGGTCCGGTAGAGTGTGCGTGTTCGAAAGCCGAAAGTATTGGAGACCGCTTGTTTTTACCGGCAAGCGGGGCAAGAAGTAGCAAACCTAACCAATGGGAATTTGCAATGAAAAAGCAAACGAAAAACCAAACCGTAACGAAACGTCATGCGGCAAAATCGACGACACCGCCGAAAGCGAAATACAAAACGAAACCGGCAGCAATGCCAACGGTAAAGCGTAAGAAGTCCAAGCCGGTAGCGGCGAAAACACTGCCGCCGCAGTCTAAACCGAAAAAAGCCAAACCGACGGCAAAGCCGAAAAAAGTCAAACTGGTTGTTCCCGCACCGCCGATTCCGGTGATACCGGTTGCCGAATCGGTCAAGCCGGTCATGGCAACACTCCCGGCACCGGATCATTCCGAACGGGACGAGTTGCGGCGGATCGAACATGCACTGGCGGAAGCGGAAAATGCCATTGCGGGGAATACCGGACAACCGGTCACGATCAATCCCGTTTCGGCAGTATTGATTACCGACATTACAGAATTGTTAGAAGAGTTGATTGACACCGCAAGCCCGAAGTTGGCAAGTACCGTTTCCCGGCTTGCCTACGTTCTTTGCGAAGTGATGCCCGATTTGCAAGCAGTCTCGAAACGAGCGGATATTACGCTGTGCCGAAAGTGCGGTGTGACGTTCGGCTGGGATCGACAAACCGAAGCAGAACGAGCCGTGCGTTCCGGGAAATACCAAAAGTCCATTGTCGTTTCGTAAATCCTAATTCTAACCCGACCGGTTTTTTTCTTGGAGGGCGGGTTGACGGAAATTGGGTTCAGAGTTAATATCGGCACACCAGAAAGGAATTCCGACCATGTCCGACAAGAAATTACCCAATCGACTGACCGTTAGGGAAGCGGCAGCGTTGCTCCATGTCTCCACGCGTACCATTCACCGGTACATCAAGGAACGGCTCATAACGGCGGTGCGGCTCAAACACGCCTACCGAATTCAGGTTGATGCTCTCTTCAAGTCATTTTTAGGGGAAAAATTTTCTTCAAAATAGCGATTCGTGTCCGCATCGAAACAGTTGACGTTGATCGACAGTTTTACAGCAGAATTGCCGATCCTCAAAGGACTGCCTTTTGAGCAGGCTTCCCACGATTGCCACCATGTTTACGGTCGTCTCTTGGATGCAACGAGTATGCAGGCGACCGATCTTGACGGCGTATTGCCGTCGATGCACACTGATTCGCAACTCGAATCGATTTACTTGACTCCGTTTGGAGGTAAGTTCGAGTTTGGTGAAGACCGCATGCGTTTCACCCACAATACCCCCGAATCGTTTCTCGCCGCGCAGATTCGGAGTTACGAGGGCTGGATTGCAAGATGCGAACGCTTAAATTGAAATGATGCTACTGTCAAACACAAAGATTCGTTGGAGAGTGGAAACATGGCGGGAATTGGAGTATTGAAGAGAGGCAGGAGTGAGACGAAACGAAGTCGGGTTCGCCAGCTCGACTGCTGTACTTCGACAGTTCTGACACGCAGGAGTGTAACGCCGATTGAGGAAAATAACAAATCGGCTTCACACCTTGCAAAAGCCCCCGAATCGGATAGAATCTCTGTCCAGAAACGCGTGATTTGGCGTGAATCGTTGGTTTCAACACATGGGCGGCGGTGAGCGGCAGTTATTGGTGTTCGGCAATGTTTTAGTCCATTCGCCGAAACTGTTTTTGCTCGACGAACCTTCGCGGGAGTGGATGCAAAAATTTCGGAAATTGTTCCGCTGTGTATTGTAGATTTGCACAAAAAAAGTACGATATCATCGTCATGCGTAAGACATAAACAAAGAGGAGATAACCATGAAGAGTAAGACAAGTATTGCCACAGGCGTGATCGTCTTTGGGACTCTATTAACGGTGATCGTGTACTTTTCACTCAAAGACTATGAATCGAGTCAAATCAGTATCGGAGTCGTCCTTCCATTAACTGGAAATTCCGCTGTTCATGGACGGGATATTCTGGAAGGGATTAACATAGCTTATGATGAATATTTGAAATCGCCGATTTCGTCTTCCTTAAAAATCAAATTGGTAGTCGAGGACAATTTTTCTACAACCAAGGGCAGTGTATCCGCTTTTGAAAAACTGGCACAGTTGTACGACCCTCCAATCGTAATCGGTCCGGTAGCCAGTTCCGATATGCTCTCGATGGTGCCCATCGCTGAGAAAAACAAGATTATACTGTTTTCCCCAGCCGCCTCAAGCCCCAAACTGTCCAATGCGGGTAAATACATATTCCGAATGTCGCTACTCGCCCCAGATCAGACGAAAGTGATTTCAGACTATGCTTTACACACTTTGGGCGTAAAGGAGGCTGGAGTCCTCTACATGAATGACGATACAGGAATATCCTACATGGAATCTTTTGTCGCAGACTTCACCGAGTCCGGCGGACAGGTTACTTTCAACGAGAAGTTTGAAAAAAACAGCACGGATTTTACCTCTCATCTGCTTCGATTAAAAACATCCAAGGCACCCGTTATTTTTGTTTCCGGTGTCCCGAAAACAGTTGGCATGATTATGAAACAGGCAAAGGAATTGCATTTGGATATTGTGTTTCTGAGTAATTATGGGGCTGAGGGAGTGGATTTGTTGAATGTGGCGAAAAATGCAGCCAATGGTTTAGTTTACACATCTACTCCACTTGATAGCAATTTCGCTGCAAAATATCAGAAAACAAATCAAAAAGAACCGGAAGTTTGTGTATCGCTTGGATACGATGCAATGAAAATTGTGTTAACATTACTTCAGGAGAATCCTCAAAACCAAGAGGCATTACAAGTGGCTCTTTCCAGACTAAAAGATTTTGAAGGCGTAACAGGAAAGACAACCATTCTTCCATCGGGAGATGCGAGTAAAGAAATTGTGTTGAAAACAGTAACCAACAACCAATTCGTTTTCTTGAACAAATAACTGCGAGAAATTTTTATGAATTATGACGGCACACACACAGAATCGCCTGAGACAATCGAAGGGGCATATGATTCCTCGTGGAAGGAACTTGTCAAGATGTTCAATGGAGACATGGACACAAAGGAACTTGATTATGTACACAAGCTCAGTGGTTGCATTACAAAGATGCTTGAGTTTCTCGTGGGCAATAATGATTTGCCTCCTGGATGGAATATTGGCAGAGGGTTTGTCCAGATTAATTCTTTGAAGTTTTGCAGGCGGATTCGCATTCCTTTTTGTGGCAATGCCTTTACTGATAGGAAAGATGTAGTAAACGAGTGGATGCAACACTATGATGCGAACGAAGAAAAAAGATTGCTGTTTCTCCAGCCGGATAAAGTTAGACATCTTCTGACAGAACTGATGTGGCGATTTCAACTAGAAGACGGAAGTGGAACAAAAGCAATTGTTGTTAGCAAAAAAGAAAATGATATTTTTGGCGATGATGTTTTTAGCGACGATGCTTCTAGTGTAGGCAGTCAATTCGTAAGGTTTATTCCCATACCGGAGGATGTGTTACAAGGGAAAGTTACTGAAAGAGATGAAGCATGGTTTAACGGTCTGATACGGGAAAAAGACGGGAAAAAAGGAGCACTACAGCTACCAAACCCTGTTGATGCATCGAAAGTCCCTCTTTGCAATGGCAAGAACTGTTATGAATACAAAGATATTACATCTATGCTGGAGAATCCAAAACGAATGCTTTGGGAGAAAAGGGCACCTTATACGGAAGCACATTTCGAAAGAATTGTGTACGTGTCAGACCTTATTGAGACGGATTCATTGGGAGCAATGGACTTTGAATTAACAGGTGACGTAGTGGGCATGGACAAAGAGGGATTCAAGAAAAAATTTAAAGAATTCATTGAAAAAATTCGCTGGAAATTACGACTTATCATCGAATTAATTTCAAACGCAGAGAAAACGTATGCTGTGCAAGGTAAAGTTTATAAAAATGAATATTTTTGCAAAGAGAGTGGATCGGAGGTTAAGTACCCCGCACTGAGAGCCATCATTAAACAATTAAACACATCGTCTTCTAATGACGAACTCAACAATGTTGTTCGTAAGGTTATCCAAAAGGTAGCTGTACATTTTGAGATGGCAAACGGTCAAATTGGTAACTATTGGCGAGGGTATCAACGCCATGCGTATGAAGTGGCATGCACTGTCGGTGGGATTATTGATATTCTCTGGCCTGAGCATCGTGGCATGGAAGAATTGATTCGTGGAATGGGGCCCAAGCTTGAACACCTGAACGATACATTAGCAGGACAGGAAGTCAATGGTAAAAGCAAAGAATACCCTCTCTTTATTCGACAATTGTTCAGAGGCTTGGAACGGGAGAAGGATTTCTTCCTCCTGCCGCAATACAGAGATCATTTTATTCACTCCTTCTATTGCTTTGTTTTAGGCTTAATATTAATGTCAGTAAATAATCGGGCTGTCCCGAGAAAGTTAGATTTGTTAGGGGTACGAGAATACGAATGCGCAAAAATCCTTCAAAAATGGTTCCTTGTTGCCATGTGGCACGATATTGCATATATTTTGGAAAAAGGAGAGAGCATTATTGAAAAGTATGTACTCAATTATATGAATCCCACTCGGAAATCGGGTGTGTTGCGGTGGATACCTGGACTAGGAGGTCTAATGCAAGTTGCTGATCTGCTTGAAGAAATACGCGCAATAGCCAGAGAGAATGTGTTTACTATCGAGTCTCCTGAAGATTCTTCAATCAAAAGCGAAGATATCGTGTTGGCAGTCGCATTTGATCATGTCAATCATGGTATATGGTCAAGTCTGTTTGTAAACCATTGCCTTCGAACGGGGAAACAATATAAGGAATGGGGATGGAAAAAGAGCGATAGATTGGAGGTATGCCGTGCGATTTTGCCGCATCACATCAGCGATTGGGAAGTGGGAAAGTTCTTCAAAGAATGCGGGGTTGCTCCTGAAAAGGCGCAAAAATTCAATCAGACAGCAAAGATTGACGAAAATTCAAATGCTATGGGATATTTGCTAAGTCTATGCGATACAATTTGTCAAGCAGGAAGGGTAGCTCCCGAATGGGCTGGGGACAATTCAGCCAAAATGAAAATTAACTATAAAGGCATTGACGTATCAAACGACATTTTAACAGTTGAACTGAACTATGTTGGGAGAAATAAAGAGGAATTGTCTAAAGTGTCTCAAGACTATTATGTGAGACCGTTGAAATTTCTTGGATTAACATCTACGAAAGATACTGACAGCGATCAAAAGCAAAATGCTATGAGTTTTTATAAATCAACACCTATGGAAGATACTGGGAGCGATAAAAAGCAAAGTTCTTGTATCCGTCTGATTGTTTGTGCGGATGCGAAGGATGACCAATAGACCTGTTCCATAACCCGGAAAAATCCTCAAAAATCCTTCCCATTTTACCAAAAACGGCGTTTTTGCGGCAAAATAGGAAAACTTTCGCGGGTTATGGAATAAGTCTAATTAAACTAACTTTAGGAACTGTCCATCAAATAACCTATCGAATTGTCCAAAACTAACCTTGACCTGTTGCCGATAAATCGATACAATAGCGCCGGCTTTCGAGGAAGCAGATAAGTTATTTTTGGACAGTTCCTTAGCGTGTAAAAGTAATAATGTCCACTGTTTTACTAATTCAGCCGCTGGGAACTCTCGATCAACCTGGCGGCTTCATGCGGTCTTGTAGCCTGGAGCCACTGGTTTTGGAGTATTTGCAGGCAACATTAAAGCAAATCAATGTTGAGTCCCTCCTTTTTTATGGGAAAATTGAGGAGAATGCGATCTTTCAGGCAATAGAAAATCACGAAGTTATCGCGGTCGGATTCAGTGTATATTCTTACCAGTATGCATACTGCCTTGAACTTGCCGCACTAATAAAGACAAAATATAAGGATATGCCCATTATTTTCGGTGGGTATCATCCGTCCGCAATGCCGGAAATAGTCATCGAAAACGAACAGGTTGATTTTGTTATCACCGGAGAGGGCGAAATCACATTTCAAGAGTTGATTACTGCTCTTATCTGTAAGCAAGATACTACCAGTGTGAAAGGTATTTGGTACAAAGGCAACAAGGCAGTTCCCATGCAAACAAAAACGCGGGAACGTATCGAAAACATTGACAAGATTCCTCTTCCAGTACGGCATCGGGATATTTTAAGCCATGCAATTCAATATCAGATTGCCTATCCCGCACCCTCTAAACAAGTTGCCGTCGCTCAAGTGGCATATTCACGTGGTTGTCCCTATGCGTGCAGTTTCTGTTCGTCAAAAAACATGTGGGGCGAAAAAGTCATCTGGCGTTCGCCTGTTGAAGTCCTTAACGAAATTGAGACGTTGCACATAAAATTTGGAACAAACCTGATTTATTTTCCAGATTTAACATTTAATGTGAACGAAGACAAGGTGCACGCGATTTGTGACGAGTTTATTCGGCGGAATTTACCTGTTCACTGGTGGGGGTTGTTCAGGCTAGATCGACTAACGGTTGAAATGCTCCACAAATTAAAAGCCGCTAAATGTTTTAAATTAAGTATTGGATTCGAGAGAGTGGGTGTTTCCGCAACAAATGTTAAAGGCAATTACTATGTCGAGGAAGAACATTGCAGACATATTTTACAGGTGGCAAACGACATTGGTATGCTTATCAAGGCTTTTTTGATAATTGGATTTCCTGATGATACAATTGAGACAATACGTCAGTACAAGGACTTTCTTCTTGAAAACAAAATAGACGAGATTCGCGTCACATTCATCACGCCTTTTCCCGGGACACAGACTTGGAACGATTATCACAGAGAAGGTTTTCTTACCGGCGACTATGACTTAAGTCGATTCACAACAGAGATGCCCGTCATCCATCACCCACATCTTGATGATGATACGCTCATTAAATTGCGTTCAGAGCTTGTACTTGGTTTTTATCATGATACCAGGTATGTAGATCACATAATACAGAAAACAACCAAGCATCCGCATCTAAAACATTCTTACCTAGAATACCTCCGATTTTTAGACGAAAAAGGTATAATTGACTTCAAGGTGGTTTTAGACAAATTGCCATACAAGGATTAGCCACACATGTATATTGCTTTACAAATATTGACGCAAATTGTTTGGCTGTCGAGCCTATTGTTTGTCATAGCGTTTGGTTTTTCCATCATCTATCATTCCGCCCGTTTTTTCCACATTGCCCACGCCGCCACGCTAACCTGTGCTGCCTATTTCACATTTTTTTTCTCGATTCAACTTCAATGTCCTGTTTGGCTGGCTATTCCGTTGGCAATCCTTTGTGCTACGGGTGTTGGGATGCTGTCCGAACTCGCTNTNTACAAGTCTTTGCGGCGACGTAACGCCACGCCAATGGCATTGATGATCGCTTCATTGGGACTCTATATTGTTCTGCAAAATACGATCTCGATGCTCTGGGGGGATGACACCAAAAGTGTGCGAACCAGCGAAATCAAAGTTGGACACCATTTTTTCGGAGCGTATATTACCGATATTCAGATTATCACGATAGCAGTTTGCGTAACACTGTTCACGGCTTGCGTGATTTTGATGAAATACAGCCGGATCGGACGGAATATACGGGCGGTGGCAAGCAATCCCGAATTGAGCAATGTCGTCGGAATTCATTCCGACAGAGTGCTTCTGTGGGCATTCGCGCTCGGTTCGACATTGGTTGCCGTTGCCGGTATTCTCATCGCTTTCGATACGCACATGCATCCCACTATGGGATTCAATTGGTTGCTATACGGTGTGGTGGCAATGATTATCGGCGGCATCGGCAGTAACTGGGGCTTGGTTGGCGGGGTGTTGCTCTTGGCAACCGCACAACAACTGGCGGCGTACTACATCGGCAGTCAATGGATGGATGCCGTTGCGTATATTATTTTGATTTTGTTCCTGATCGCCCGCCCACTCGGATTTAGCGGAAAGCGATTGAAAAAAATAGAGATTTAGCATTTGTTGGGACAATGGAATACTCGTTACACTTATTGATATTGGTCGGCATTTATACGATGCTTGCACAGAGTTTGAATCTCTCAGCGGGCTTCGGCGGAATGATTTCGCTTGCTCACGCCGGATTTTACGGTGTCGGAGCATATACTGCCGCTTTGCTAGCGGTCAATTATCAAGTTCCGTTTTTGCTTGCCCTGCCTGTCGCCATGCTGCTCTGCGGGTTATTGGCGTTGATTGTGTCCACCATCGCCTTACGCACGATTGACGCTTATTTTGTCGTCTGCACGTTAGGCATTCAGGTCATAGTCTTTTCGTTGTTGAACAATTGGATGTCACTTACCAAAGGTCCGCTCGGCATACCGGGTATTTCAGGCATTTCCCTGTTTGGTGTTGCAATCGAAAGCAAAGGGGCGTTTTTGTCATTAACGCTCACTTTTACTGTCTTGACATTTTTCTTCCTGAAAATAGTTACCGGCTCCGCCTTCGGACGTACTTTACGGTCATTGAGCGAAGATGAGCTTTTCACACAATCATTGGGAAAGAATGTATATTTATCAAAAGTCATTGCTTTTACAGTCGGTGCAATGCTTGCCGCCATTCCCGGCGCACTTTACGCACACTATATCAGTTACATTGACCCGTCGAGTTTTATGGTTGATGAATCGATTTTCATTCTTTCGATTGTGATAATTGGTGGAATGCGTAATTTGTGGGGAAGCGTTCTTGCGGCGGCGTTTCTCGTGTTTTTGCCCGAATTTTTGCGTTTTGTCGGAATGCCGAATGCCGTCGCCGCTAACATGCGACAAATCATTTACGGCGGGATATTGATATTTATGATGTTTCGGTATAGCAGGGGATTTGAAATCCAGCAAAGCCGGGAAATAAAGAGGCAGTAGCACTCAATGGTTTGTTTTTACGCTTCCCAATTCCAACTCAACTTCCTTATTGACCACCCCGTCGATCAGTTGACGTTTGTGTTCGACAATGACAAACGTTGCACCTTTTCTGTTCAAATCTGCAATGCTCTCCCGAAAAAGTACCGAATTTTCTTCATCCACACCGGCAAAGGGTTCATCGAGCAAAAAAAGTTTCGGCGAATGGACTAAAACGTTTCCGAAAGCCAAAAACTGCCGCTCGCCGCCGCTCATATTAAATGGTGTCCGTTTCCGCATCGTTTTGAGCACAGGAAGCGTTTCATAGACCCTTTGTACACGCTCCTTTGCACTCGCCTTCGGATAAACTGTTGCCGAAGTCAGTAGATTTTCCTCCACTGTAAAATCCTCGAACACATTCTTTTTTTGAGGCATATAGGCGATCCCACGCTGTATCATTTCTGAAACAGGCAAGGCGGTAATGGTATTGCCCTCAAAAAATATCTTCCCTTCCGGCTGCCAGGGTTTTAGCAAACCGTAAATCGTTTTCAATACCGTACTCTTGCCGGAACCGTTGCCGCCTGTCAATAAAACGATTTCTTCTCTGGTTACTTCAAATGAAACATCGGTCAGGACTTGTTTTTTGCCATAACCGGTCGTAATACGCTCTACCTTTAACATGCAAGTACGCCCTCCTCCATTTGAAAAATCTGGTCGCTCGTGGCAGTGACATAATCGTTATTGTGTTCGATTTGCAAAATAGTTTTACTCTCTTGCTTTAACTGCCTTATCAGATCGGTAATCTTTGACAAATTGTCCTTGTCGATTCCCGCGACCGGTTCGTCGATCAACAATAAATCGGCGTTATTGGCGATGCAACAGCCGATGGTCAGCAATTTTTGTTGTCCGTAGGAGATTTCGCAGGCTAATTCGTTACGTTTTTCCTGTAAAGAGACTTTTTCTAGGATTTCACTTGCACGTTTTTCCTGCTCTCTCGTCGGATAACCGAACATTTTGGATTCCAATGCCAGCAGGATATTTTCATAAACGGTCATCTGTGTCGCCAAACGTAAATCCTGAAATGTCCGTCCAATGCCCAAGCGATTGACTCGAAAAGGCGCAAATTTTGAGATTTTCTTCCCCTTGAACTCGACAGTGCCTTTGGTCGGAGCAAGAAAACCGGAAATAATGTTGATCAGGGTGCTTTTACCCGAACCGTTGCCCCCTTTGAGCGTACAGACAACTCCCTTTTCTAAACGAAGATTTACCCCATTCAGAACCTGGACATCGCCGAAAGATTTGTGTACATCCTTTAGAATCAGCATGACGGAATCACGTTGAGCGTGAACGTATTGTAAACGAAATGTACCGTCAAAACAAGAGGCAACTCTTATGAAGTGCTTTTGCTAGACTGGTTCCACTGCCCTTGTTTCTCCTTGCCGAACGATTCTACACACCCTCTTGTATGCATCCCAAAAGTATGCTATACTTTTTCCAAAATATATGATTCCGCTCAGGCAACGCTGAATCAGAAGAGTACGACAACAAGTTTACGAAATCCGCTACGGCGGACGGCAATTTTTTACGTGTCAACCGGGGAACCGGGTAAAAAAATGTTGGTGATATACAAAGTTGCGTTACCCCGATAGGGGAGCGTTGCGTGTATATCTGCGGACAAAATCAGCATTGTCCAATTGGCTAGCAATGCACCACTTTGACACGTGGGATTACCTCCGTCTTTCGTAAAGCGTATCGCTCCCGTCTAGAGCGTCTTCTTGTTGCCGTGCTCGGCGAATGTTTTACCTTTTTTGAAAATTTTATGCCGAATTTCTTTATCATGCCCTTCATGTAACCGTGCTTTGCAAGCCAAAGAAAAACTTGCTGGACGAACACTGAAATGTCCCGCTTGCCAAGCCGATGTTACGGTTCCAGCGGCTGATGTCCCACCATCGGGAACAGGAACATCGTCCTCTGCCGAACCACGCTGGGCATCTACCGATTCACCTTCTTCCGTGCTGGTTCCCGTAGGTTCAGCGACTGTCATGGCGAGAGACTTCCGTTGCAATGGTTGCGGTGCTCCGCTGAAGATTCCTAAAAATTCTCGAGGTCATGTTACCTGTCCACACTGCCGCAACGAGTGCGTGTTGGAAGGACTCGTCAAGAATGCCGAAATTGCCGCCAAGGAAAACATTAACAGTGGAATTCCCTTGTCTGCGTTTCCTGCTATGCTCCATCGCCACCTTGTTTCATCTTTATGCAAGGCTCCCTACATCCCCTTGGACGTGTTCGACAAGATCGAGGTAGTGCGTGAAGAACGCTATTGCGTTCCTGCCTACCAGTTCTATTGCAACGGCACAGCGTCATTCACATATCAAGCAGGTAGGCGAGAAACAAGGCAGGAACAAGGCTACAAGAAAGGCTTCTTGGACGATAGCACATCCCATGTTATCAAGACCATAGAAGAAATCATGTGGACACCAATGAGTGGTAGTGCATCAGTCTCAGCAACTGTGTTCGCACCAGGAGATAAAAAACTAGCTCCACAGGTACAACAACTGTACATGCAGCTTGACCCCGATCATTTGTCTAGATAGCCGTTCAAAACCTTTTTAATGTAACACAGATACAGGCGATTTTTACAAATCCTTTGTATGCGGCTAGATTTTTGTCCCATCTCACCGCCACTCTTCGGAACTTTTTCAGCCACGCATTCGTTCGCTCTACTTTGTATCGTCGTCG
>JGI24695J34938_10003064_pt1 | contig 11971 bp, 14 predicted proteins | sample TergutCo191P3_FD_34938 | JGI IMG/M metagenome (IMG submission 34938) | reverse complement strand
TATATGATAAATAAAGTAAAGGATATTTACTCTATAATTCCCACTCCCCACTCCCCACTCCCCACTCCCCACTCCACATTCCCCGCTCCCTCCATTCCAATAATCGTTTGTCTCGTGCCGTTAATTATCTTTTTAATTTCCTGCCAGACAACTCCGAATATTCCCGACGCGAGGCTTGAGAATGCAGCTAACGCTCCTTTAAGCGGCGGCGCTTCGGTTTATCTTTTTGCCGATGTTAATAAAGCCCGTTCTGTTATCGAGATGCTTCCTATAAACGAATTAAGAGACAGCCGGGTAAGACAAATGCTGGATAGAACTGATTATATAGCCGCGGCGCTTTTTCCCGTAAACACAGGGAGGCGGTTTCAGCTGACAGCGTGGGGAAGGTATCCGAGCGCGGTAAACCTTGCTTTTTCTTCCGATAAAAATTGGGTTAAATACAATGATTCAAAATGGGGCGCTTACTGGCACTCTTCTTTAGATAAATTATCATTGGCAGTCAGCGCAAGAAACGCGTTTGCTTCGGGATGGATTAATAATTCTCCCGAAAGTCCTTTCGCTCCGCAGCCGGGTGTGGAAATCCCCGAAGGATTCAATGAATTCCGAAAAGAAAAAAAAGACAGTAGCGCAAGGATTTTATTTCCAAGAGCGCCTCTTGCATGCTGGGTTGACGCTCCGGGTCCAGCTGTTGTACGCATTTTAAACGAAGCGGGAATCCCGATCCGCGTTCCGATTCAAAAAATTTTTATAGGTCTTTATGACGGACATCATTCCGAGACCAGATACACCGCGCGGATATTGTTTCAATTCGAAAACGCTTCTCAGGCGCGCGCGACTTTAAGTATTATTAATCTTGCGTCAGGTTTTCTCTCCGGTGTTCCGGAATTTATATCTTCCGTTTTTTTTTCTAACACGGTAACGCAGAATGGCAGAAATCTGGAATTTGTAACTTCTCCTTTAAGCAGAGAAAGTTTGATAAACATTTTAAATTTATTCATGATTTTTAATTAGAAATACGCAGCGAAGATAAATAATTTTAAATTCACCTTGCAGGACGCAGCGGATCGATAACATCTTCTATATTAAAAAGCCTGTCGGCTCTGTTTCTAAATAATCTGAAATAAACGCCGTCGATGTTTCTTCTGTCAAAATAAATGTAATCCCGGTTTTCTCTGTAAAAACGTCCTGGCCCGACGCCGAAAAACACATTAAAATTTCTTTCGCGTAACAATTTGTGTTTCTCTTCGATTGCTTCAACGCCGGCGCCGTACGGATAAATATAAAGATTTGTATCGCCCAGAATAGGACGAACTTCCCTGTCCCAGCGGATTGCGTCGTTTATAAACTGCGTAATAGTTATCTCGGGCAGATTAGGATGTCCCCAGCTGTGAGATGCAAAACGCCATCCGAGTTCCTTTAATTTATTTACAACGGCGATCGCTTTTTGCTTTTCTTCTTCGTAACCCGGATCAAATAATCTGTGTGTCGCATAACCGAGCACGCCTTCAAAACCTGTAAGCGCTATTATTCCTCTCGCGCCGCGTACGGAAAAATCAGGATTTTTTTTTATAAACTCTTCGAGATATGTTACAACATCAAGGTCGTACGAAATACTTCCGCCGTTTCTGTCATTTGTCCACGCCGCGATTTTTCCGTCATTATCAATTATCAGTTTATGCACGGAGGCGTTTTCCCTGACAGTTCTGTAATAACTTAAATCGTCTATGGATAAAATCAACGGGTGTTTTCCTTCCGGCACATACGGTTTTTTGTAAACGACTCTTTTATAATTATTTGTATTGATAACTTCGTATACTTCATTTATATCAACCAAAACATAATCTTTATCGTAGAATTCCTGAAGTATTTTTTTATACTCGTCAGCAGTTACATACCAGTCCAAAAAATGATCTCTTCGGCTGCTGTTAAAAGCGGTACGTGGTCTGGCTACCAGCGGATGAAAAAAAATATGAAGCAGCCTTCCTTCGTAGCGGATCATTACAGGTTCCGGTTTTACCGCTATGGATTCTGTAGTGCCGGTATTTAAATTTACGCAGGATAAAATAAAAAAGAAGAGAATAGGGCAGATCAATAAAATATTTTTTAATCTCATTTTTATTTAAAGCTTTCCAAAATTTCAGCTTTTAGAAAAGGCTCAATTTATATTAAAATATATTTTTCGGGATTAAACTACTGTTCGGCTATTGACCAATTATACATGATTTTGATATTGTCAGGTATGCCTACATATGAATACGAATGTACAGAATGCGGATACGGCTTTGAGGTTTTTCAGCCCATGAGCGCGCAGCCTTTAAAGGACTGCCCCGAATGCGGCAAAGAAGTCCGCCGGGTAATTTTCGGCGGAGCCGGGGTAATTTTTAAAGGTTCCGGTTTTTATGTTACCGATAAAAGCAAGTCCGGCAAGTCAAAATCCAAAACAGAAAAAAAATCGGATTCTCCGGCTCCCGCGTGCAGCGAATGTCCGAATAAAGGCGCTTCGGAAAAGTGCCCGGCTTAGTATAGATGAAGAAAAAACCGCGGTTTTTTTGCGATAATTGCGGCTACGAAGTCGGAAGCGAAGTTAAAGCCTGCCCGTATTGCGCGCGCATTTTCGCTTCTATCCGCTGTCCTGCCTGCGATTATTCAGGCCCCGACAGAATGTTCCAAAACGGCTGCCCCATGTGCGGCTATTCTGCGCCTCCCCCGGAAAAAACCAAACAGCGTGTCATCAAACACCGCTCCGCCGATAATTCTCCGTCATCGCCGCCTCTTCCGTTCTGGATGTATATAGCCGCTTTTATCGGCTTAATAATATTAATCGCGTTTCTTTCTTATTTTATCACAAAATGAGTATGTCCAAAAATTCGTAAAAAACACTTAAACGCAACAAATTTGTATGTTTTAGCAACAATTTTATATGTTTTGAATGATGTACAATCTTGAAATTTATGCTATCTTTACCCCATAAGGAGAAAAATGATGAAAAAAGTAAATTTTATTTTACTGTTGGCATTGATGCTTGCTGTTTTTGCGTGCACCATTCCCAGCGAAATAGAAATTAAAGGGTCTATCAAAAATATCAGATTCGATGCCGGTATGAACTTTGATGATATTTTCGAAGATTTAATCGGAGACAGCTTTACCGGTATAGAAAACAGCACGTTTTTTGAATGTCAAAAAACAGTCAGTAAAACTTTTATAATTTATATGCCGCTTTTTAAAAGTGAACTGGAAAGTTCTTTCGATGCAGATTTTGATGATAATTATTTAGATTTAAGTGGTGAGAATTACGTTGTAACTGCACGAGAGGATTTGGTTAATGAGGATATTGAAGCAATCAATTTTGACGGGTTAAGCGACTATTTAACTGACTTTATTTTTTCCGGAGTTAAAGCGAGACTTTTTATAAGCGGTACCGAAATTGTTGAACACTTACACATGGACATAGAAATAAACGGTTCAATTTCCGATAGTATTTACGGATTTGAACCCGATCAAAATTGTGTTGTAAATGAAGCCGCATGGAAACAATATACTTCCTTCAGCCAGCTGGCTGGCGGCGTAGAAATTGATCTTGAAAGTTATATAAACGGTCCAAGCGATTCAACGCTTGTTATTTCTGTTTATATTCCGGCAGGTACAACGATTCCTGCCGAACTTGTTGATGATGATATCTATATAGAAGCGGAGCTTGTCTTATGGATACCGATGGAATTTGAGGCAGGTTCTGACGGCGCGGAAATGCAGTTCCCTTCGGAATTTTTTGATGGAGTCGGCAGTTTTGTCAGTTCGGTCACCGATTACATGGAAGGTTTAAAAATCGAAATTTTTATGGGAAGCAACCCGTTCCAGAACGGCACATTGGTTATGAAGCAGGCAGGCACAAGCTTGAATATCAGGAATTCTTTAAAAGATTCGTTCAATTTTGCCATAAAACCAAATGATATGAAAATAATAGAAGGACTAAGCGAAAACTTTAAACCCACTGTCAGCATTGAGTTTGATAAAGAAAAAACTTTATTTATTCCAAGAGAATTCGGCAGTATCGTAATCGGGCTCGAAGCCGATCTATTTTTTAATATCCCGCTTGATGAAGGATTGTGAGGAATACCATGAAAAAAATTATACTAATATTAATTATCTGTTTTTTAGCTTCGCCTCTGCACTTGTTTGCGGATGATGAAAAAGAAGAAAGCAGTCCTTTCCGCATGAAGGATCGGACAATAGAGATAGGGCTTGCCAATATCAGTTTTGGCTTTGCCAATGATTTTTTAACAACAAGCCAGATTCTTCAGGATAAGGTTGTAATAAACTTAAGAGAGCTCGATAAAGGTTTCAGATTTAATCTTGATCTTGACGTGACGCCGTTTTATTTTTCTTACAATAACAACAATGACTGGGGTTTCGGGCTTGCTGTCGGAACTGACGTTGCGGGAGCCTTTGATTTTTCGGGGAATATGCTCTCTTTCAGCGAAGGTAAAAAAGAAAAATCCGATGTCAGCGCGGCGGTTTTTATCGATGTAAAAGCGTCAAGTTTTTTTCCTATTTTGAATTTCAAGACTAAAGCCAATTTATCGGTGTTTTATCCGGCGATTTATGTAGAGCCTAATATTTCATATTCGCTGGCAAACCCGAAGAACGGAGCGTCAGAAATCGATCTTCTTTACCAGATTAAAGTTTTTACGCCGATGTCGATGGCTGACGGCGCTTCTTCTTCGCTGACTTCCGCGCCGGGCGTAGACATTCACCTGGGAGTAGAATATCCGCTTTCCGAGGTTCTCGGTTTAAACCAGATAATTCCTTTTCTTGATTTTATCGTAGGTGTTGATTTAATAAATATACCTATTGTTCCTTCCAGTATGAAAGATTATATGGAAATCTCGGGAAGGATTAACAGTAACGGACCTATCAAAATTGATGACTTTGAAGACTACATGGAAATAAATGAAGATGAGTATTACAGCAAAAAAACCAATATTACCCGTCCGTTTAAAATGCTCGCATGGGCGGATTGGAAACCGTTCCCGTCTATTCCTGTCAGTTTTATTCCGACAATCGGTTTTGCGATTAATCCGATGTACAGCGAACCCGGCTCAATGGAAGGCGGCATAAAAGCGCGTTTCGATCTTGCGAATATATTTATCGCAACGCTGGGAACGGGCTATCATGACAGGCTCTGGAAAAACAGCATCGATCTGGCGTTAAATTTAAGAGTCTTCGAATTAAACCTCGGCGTCGATTTCAGGTCGCAGGACTTTGCGAAAAGCTGGACAGGCGGCGGATTCGGCTTGAAATTCGGCCTTAAATTCGGCGGCTAATTTTATCTCCCGCGGAGAATGCAAAAGCTCCTCTTCGCGGGAAAATTTTTTAAAAATTTAATAAAAAAAAGTGAAACCTACTTGACATTTTTTTTCATTTTATATAAATTTTTATTTCAACCTTGAAGAGACGATTTTTTCTGTCTCTGTAATATTTAAGGAGTTTTTGACGAATGCCTACTATCAATCAATTGGTTCGTTCAGGACGGCAAAAGATTACTACCAAGACCAAGTCCCCGGCGTTAAAGTCATGCCCGCAGAAAAGAGGCGTTTGTACCCGCGTAATGACAGTAACACCCAAAAAGCCCAATTCTGCCTTAAGAAAAGTCGCCCGTGTGCGTCTTTCTCATGGAACAGAAGTCACCGCTTATATCCCGGGAATCGGACATAATTTACAGGAACACTCGGTAGTTTTAGTCAGAGGCGGACGTGTTAAAGACCTCCCCGGTGTACGTTATCATATTATTCGCGGCGCGAAAGATACATTAGGCGTCACAGACCGCAAACGCGGACGCTCAAAATACGGCGCAAAACGGCCAAAGGCTTAGGTTTTAGATTATGGGAAGAAAGAAAAAAACAATCGATCGGGGAATTTTACCCGATCCGAAGTACAACAGTGTTGTAATTTCTAAATTTGTTAACAGAATGATGTGGGAAGGAAAGCGCTCCCTGGGTTTACGCATAGTCCATGAAGCTCTCGATGTTCTTAAAACAAAAACCGACAAAGAACCACTTGAAGTTTTTTTAAAAGCTTTAGATAATGTAAAACCGGTAATCGAAGTTAAGTCAAGACGCGTAGGCGGCGCGACTTATCAGGTTCCTGTCGAAATCAGGGAGACGAGGCGCGAAGCCCTTTGCATGAGATGGATTATCGCCGCTGCCCGTGCGCGTTCTGGAAAAGGCATGGGAGACCGTCTTGCAGCGGAGCTTCTTGATGCGTATAATAACACTGGTACTGCTTTCAAAAAGAAAGAAGATACCCATAAAATGGCGGAAGCCAACAAGGCGTTCGCGCATTATCGCTGGTGAAAACAACGCCGCGGGCGTTGTTTTTTGGAAGTTTTGCTTTGCAAAACTTCAGGGATTTTTGAGGTTCTAAGAACTTCAGGATTTTTATATATATTTGTTTGGTTTGTTTCCAAACCGTTCGTGCTGTTTACAGCGCGAAACAGGTGGAACGATGTGGATATGCTGTAAGCTGCGCTGTAAAAGCGTTACCGCTGATTTTCCGCGACAAGCATAGCTTGTATTATTCGTTTCCCTTCACTTTGTATACTTCTAAACTTTTGTTTAGATGTTTTTGTGTTAGTGTACGTAGTACATTATGTACGGTAAGTACGGAGAAAATATAATTAGTGTTCATTAAGGAGGACACGTATGGCAAAGGATAAATTTGTTAGAGAAAAGATCCACATGAATGTCGGAACTATCGGTCACGTCGATCACGGCAAGACCACTCTTTCTGCGGCCATTACCATGCATTGCGCGAGGAAGTTCGGTGACAAGGTAATGAGTTATGATGAAATCGATAATGCTCCCGAGGAAAAAGCCCGCGGTATTACAATCAATACCCGTCACCTTGAGTATCGTTCGGACAAGCGCCATTACGCGCACATTGACTGTCCCGGACACGCCGACTATATCAAAAACATGATCACAGGCGCCGCGCAGATGGACGGCGCTGTTCTCGTTGTATCAGCTCCGGACTCAGTTATGCCTCAAACCCGCGAGCATATCATTCTTGCCCGTCAGGTAGGCGTTCCCAACATGATCGTCTTTTTAAACAAGATCGATCTTCTTGACGATCCCGACCTTGTCGAACTTGTCGAAGAAGAAGTAAAAGACGTTCTTACAGCTAACGGCTTCCCCGGCAAAGAAATTCCCATCATCAAAGGTTCGGCGTTTAAAGCGATGTCAGAGCCCGATAATCCTGAAGCTACAAAATGTATCGACGAGCTTCTTCATGCGATGGACTCTTACTTCCCCGATCCGGAACGCGATTCGGAAAAACCGTTTATTATGCCGATCGAAGACGTATTTACAATTCAGGGCCGCGGCACAGTCGTAACCGGAAAAGTAGAACGCGGCGTACTCAAACTTAACGAAGAAGTAGAAATTGTCGGTATTAAACCTACAAAGAAAACTGTTATTACCGGTATCGAAATGTTCAACAAATTACTTGATGACGCGCAGGCGGGCGACAATGTCGGAACACTCCTCCGCGGTATCGACAAAAAAGAAGTTGAACGCGGACAAGTTCTCGCTAAACCCGGTTCGATTAAACCGTTCAGCAAATTTAAAGGTCAGATTTATTGTCTTTCCAAAGACGAAGGCGGCCGTCACAGCCCGTTCTTCACAGGTTACAGACCGCAGTTTTATTTCCGCACCACTGACATTACGGGAACTGTAAAGCTTCCTGAAGGCAAAGAAATGGTCATGCCCGGCGATAACTCGGAAATTATCGGCGAATTGATTCATCCTATCGCTATGGAAAAAGGACTTCGTTTTGCTATCCGCGAGGGCGGCAAAACAGTCGCATCCGGACAGGTTATAGATATTATTGAGTAAGGATAAAAGGCCATCTGATCGTTTTTACCGGTTGGATGGTCAAGTTTTTTTGGAGGAATGATGGCTAAGGAAGGAATACGAGTAAGGCTGCGCGGTTTTGACGTTGAGTTGATAGATCAAAGCGCAAAATCAATTGCAACGGCAGTACGAAAAGCCGGCGCAAAAGTTACAGGGCCTATCCCTCTGCCGACCAGAATAAACAAGGTGACTGTTTTACGTTCACCTCATGTAAATAAAAAGAGCCGCGAACAGTTTGAGATGCGGACTCATAAAAGATTGATCGATATAATCAATCCTTCCGCGGAAGTAATGGATTCATTAATGAAGCTTGAGCTTCCCGCCGGTGTGGATGTAGAGATCAAGCAATAAACGGAGCACACAATGTTAGGGCTTTACGCCAAGAAAGTTGGAATGACTCAGGTTTTTGACGACTCGGGAAACCTTGTTCCGGTAACGGTAATGAGAATCGATCCGAATGTAGTCATTGCAACCAAGACGAAAGAAACTGACGGATACACGGCAGTTGTTGTAGGTGTCGACGATGCCAATAAAAATCGCGTAACAAAACCTGTAGCCGGTCAGTTTGCGAAAACTCCCGCGGAAGAAAAAGACAGCGGTGAATCAAAGAAAAAATCAAAACCAAAAAGAATAATCCGCGAAATCGACATTGCTCCGAAAAAAAGAATTTTGGAACTGCGCGATTTTGATAAAGAAGTCGCTGTCGGCGATTCCCTCGGGCTTGAAGTGCTCGACGGTACAAGATATGTCGATGTCAGCGGCGTAAGCAAAGGTAAGGGTTTTCAGGGTGTTGTAAAACGCTACCGTTTCGGCGGCGGACGCAAAACTCACGGCTCGAAATTCCACCGCGAACCCGGCTCCACAGGTCAGAACACTTATCCGCACAGAACATTTAAAAACAGAAAACTCCCCGGCCGCATGGGACGGGAGAATACGACTGTATTAAGCCTTAAAGTTATAAAAACTGATCCCGATAAACAGCTTATTATGGTTCACGGCGCGGTTCCCGGCATTAACAAGGGATTGGTGTTTGTCCGCCGCGCGGTTAAGAAGGGACGGTAAACATGAACTTTAAAGTATATTCAAAAGAAGGAAAAGAACTTCGTAATATCGATTTAAACGACAATGTTTTCGGGCTTCCCGTTAACGATGATTTAATCTGGTACGCGATTAACAATGAACTTGCCAACAGGCGTCAGGGAAACGCGAGCACCAAAGGCAGAGCGGAGATTCACGGATCTAACGCAAAGCCGTATAAACAAAAAGGAACAGGCCGCGCCAGAAGAGGTGATAAAAAATCGCCGATTCTTGTAGGCGGAGGCACAATCTTCGGTCCCAAACCGAAAGATTTTTCTTATGCGATTCCGAAAAAAGCGAAAAGACTGGCGCTTAAAACAATTCTTAGTTTGAAAGCGCAAAGCGATACATTAAAAATTGTCGAAGATTTTTCGATCGATTCGGGTAAGACAAAAGACCTCGCCTCGCTTCTTAAAAACTTCGATCCGGGTACACGCACGGTTCTCATTTTAAAAGATGATGATCCGAAAATTAAAAGAGCCGCCGCGAACATTCCCTGGGTAAAATATCTTTCTTATAACCGCCTGGAAGCTCACGAGTTATTTTACGGCCGTCAGGTTTTAATGCTCGAAACCGCCGCGAAGAATCTTAACGAGTTTTACGGCGATGACGGTAAAGCAGGGGAGGGAGCGTAATCATGCAGTACGAAGATATTTTGATCGAACCTGTATTAAGCGAAAAATCGAATCAGCTTCGCGAAGAAGGAAAATATGTTTTTAAAGTGGCGAAGGACGCCACCAAAACTCAGATTAAAGAAGCTGTAAGAAAATTATTCAATGTGCATCCGATTTCGTGTAACACAATGGTTGTAGGCGGCAAGCCGAAGAGGCTTCGCTATCGTTCCGGTTATACTTCCACCTGGAAGAAAGCTATTGTAAAGCTTCCCAAGGATGAGAAGATTACATTATTTGAAGGCGTATAATTATGGCAATTAAAACATATAAACCGATAACACCGGGGATGCGTCAGTACACAAGTCTGGATTATTCCGACTTGAGCGGCAATAAACCGGAAAAGTCACTCACAAAAGGAAAAAAGAGCGGCTCGGGGCGCGATTCGTTCGGAAGAATCAGCGTGCGCCACAAAGGCGGCGGGCATAAGCGCAAATACAGAGACATTGATTTTAAACGCGACAAGATCGGCGTTCCCGGCAAAGTTTCTTCGATCGAGTATGATCCGAACCGAAGCGCGAACATTGCGCTCATTTATTACAAAGACGGCGAAAAGCGCTACATCATCGCTCCGAGAGAATTAAAGGTCGGTGCAAAGATTTTAAGCGGTCCCGATGCACCAATCGAACCGGGCAACGCGCTTCCGCTTGAGAGTATTCCGCTTGGGTTTACGGTTTATAATATCGAGCTTACTCTCGGAAAGGGCGGTCAGATGGCGCGTTCGGCGGGAGCGGGAGCTCTTATCGCCGCGAAAGAAGGCGACTATGTAACAATCAAACTGCCGTCAGGCGAAATGCGCATGATATTTAAAAAATGTTATGCGACAATAGGCAGCGTCGGCAATGAAGATCATATGAACACGACTATGGGTAAAGCAGGCCGCAACCGCTGGAAGGGTGTACGGCCGTCAGTCCGCGGTATGGCGATGAACCCTGTCGATCACCCGCACGGCGGCGGTGAAGGAAGAAGCAAGGGTATTCACCCTGTAACACCCTGGGGACAGCCGACCAAGGGATATAAGACCCGCAAAAAACATAAACCGTCATCAAGGTTTATTGTAAGCCGGGGTAAAAAGAAGTAGGAAGGGAGTATGTCAAGATCTGTAAAGAAGGGTCCTTTCATAGAAAAGAGCCTGTATAAAAAGGTATTGGAATTGAGCAAATCGGGAGAAAGAAAGCAGATAAAAACTTATTCCCGCTGTTCGACTATTATTCCCGAAATGGTAGGCGGTACAATCTCCGTTTACAATGGCAAAACATGGGTTCCTGTTTATATAACAGAAAACCTTGTTGGTCATAAACTTGGCGAGTTCGCTCCGACGCGTATTTTCCGCGGACACTCAGGTTCTGACAAAAAGGCTGGAGCGAAATAATTATGAAAGAAGAAACAGGATACAGAGCAATCAGTAAATTCCTGATTGGGTCGCCTTTCAAAATAAGACCTGTCGCGGATTTAGTGCGCAGAAGAACTTATCCGGAAGCGATTTCGATTTTGGAAAACATGCCGCATAAGGGAGCAAAGCTGATCCGCAAGACTGTAAAGTCTGCGGCGAGCAACGCTCTTTCGGATAACAAGAAATTGGATGAGGATATGCTTTATGTACGAGAGATATATATTGACGAAGGTCCCCGGCTTAAACGGGTCTGGTTCCGCGGCAGGGGGCGCGCGGATATGCAGTTAAAGCGAATGTGCCATATAACTGTAGTTGTTGACGAAACAACAAGCGCTGCGGAAGAAAAGAGCGGCAAAGCTTCTACGGGAAGCGCGAAAAAGGCGGCTAAATAATGGGACAGAAAGTAAACCCGACTGGATTAAGAATCGGTATAAATAAAACATGGGGTTCCCGCTGGTACGTAGATCCCAAAGATTATGTTGACGCGTTACACGAAGATTTAAACCTGCGAAAACTTATTTTGGCTATGCCGGAAACTAAAGGAGCCGATATTGCCGAGCTGGAAATAATCCGTCATCCTCAGCGCATTACGATTACGATTCATACAGCCAGACCGGGTGTTATCATCGGCGTAAAAGGCGCGAATATCGAAAAAATCGGAAACGATTTACAGAAAAAAATAAACAAGAAAGTTCAGATAAAGATTAAGGAAGTAAGAAACGCTGATAACAACGCGCAGATTGTAGCTCAGAATATCGCGCGCCAGCTTTTAGCCCGTTCTTCTTTCAGAAGAACAATGAAGCAGGCGATCACTAACGCGATAAAAAAAGGCAACGCGCAGGGTGTAAAAGTACGGCTTTCGGGGCGTCTCGGAGGAGCCGAAATGTCCCGCACCGAAGAAGCGAAAGAAGNAAGAATCCCCC
>JGI24695J34938_10003062_pt1 | contig 11973 bp, 13 predicted proteins | sample TergutCo191P3_FD_34938 | JGI IMG/M metagenome (IMG submission 34938) | reverse complement strand
AACGGGCGCCTAGTCGAAACATCTGCACTTTTCCATTCGCCTGTGAGATAGCTTTGAAACATTCCGTCCTTAACTTCACGGACGCCGATAATTGGAATCCCGTTTTGCAGATTTTCATTTGAAAATTCCGAGTTATCAGGAATGCTTACACCGCCCTGCTCATTCGAGGATGAATCCGTTACGGACTCACCGACAATATCAGGCAGGGGCTTAATATCATCGCCGCAACCGCTTAAAAATAATGATAAACTGAATATCAATATTAAGAATAATAAACAGTGCTTATTCTTTTGTATCTTCATAAAATATAAACTCCTAAGCTTTAAAATGCGCTTTTATCGTATAAATATGCGAAAGGTAACTTTTACATAAATGTAATTATATATTATTGTTAATAATTTTGCAATTATTATATTATTATGATATTATTAATTTTAATAATTTCGTAATAATTTGAATAATCGGGTCAAATGGATGGAGTAAAGGGAAGCAAAAAATGAAATGGCTGAAAATAGCAATCAAAACAACGACCGAAGCGGAAGATATAATCATCAGCAGTTTATATGATATTGGTTTAGAGGGCGCTGAGATTGAAGATAATCAACCGCTTTCTCCGCTTGATAAAGAGCAGATGTTCATCGATGTTATGCCTGAGTTTTCTGACGACGACGGAATCGCTACCCTTAACTTCTTTGTTCCGCTCGAAAATGACGGGTCTGTCATAATTTTCGATGAGCCGATGAGTCCCGACTTACTTATCACGAAAATTACTGACGAATTAAATGAATTAAAGGAATTTCTGGATATCGGCGAAGGAAGTATCCTCGTTTCCGAAACGGCGGATCTTGACTGGATTAATAACTGGAAGCAATATTTTCATCAATTTACCATTGATGATATCCTGATAGTCCCGTCATGGGAGGATGTCGCCGACCGCGATTCTTATCAACATATATTTCGCATTGACCCGGGCCTTACTTTTGGCACAGGAATGCACGAAACAACACAGTTATGTATCCGCCAGTTAAAAAAACATCTTAAGCAAGCCGACTTCCTGCTGGATATCGGATGCGGAAGCGGGATACTTGCTATCTTATCGCTAATGTTCGGCGCGGCGAAAGCATTCGGAACGGATTTAGATTCCAATGTATTAGAAGCAGTAAAAGAAAACTGTCTTAATAACGAAATTTCTCCTTCACGGTTTGAAGTTATCATCGGAAATATCATAAACGATGAAGAAGTCTTTGAAATAGCAAAAAATAAAGGGTTATATGATGTCATAACAGCGAATATTTTGACGGAAGTTCTCGTCCCGCTAATCCCTGTCGCTTCCCGCCTTTTAAAAGAGGGGGGCGTTTTAATCACCTCAGGCATCATCGGCGATGTAACTGCCCCGCCGCCCAAAGCACTAAAAGTCATAGATGCAATGCAATCAGCAGGAATGGAAATCATTGATACAACATATCAAGGCGAGTGGGTTAATGTAACAGGGAGAAAGGTTTAGTATGCATCATTTCTTTATAAATTCCGACCAAATAAACGAAAAAAAAATCACCGTCCTCGGTAACGATGTCCGGCATATCAAAAGTGTTCTGCGGATGAAAGTCAGTGATGAAATTTCCTTTAGTGACGGCGAAAAACCCGTTGAATACCATGGAATTATTACCGAAATTACCGACCGGCACATTATCTGCGATCTAATCTACATTCAGAAATCAAACCACGAACTGCCTGCTCGTGTTTATCTTTTTCAGGCTCTTCCCAAAGCGGATAAAATGGAACTGATTATCCAAAAAGCAGTTGAATTAGGCATCTATGAAATCATTCCGATTTTTAGCGACCGCTCGGTTATCCGTTTGGATGAAAAAAAAGCACAGGCGAAAATAAAGCGTTGGCAAGGCATCAGCGAAGCATCGGCGAAACAGTGTAAGCGTCAAGTCATTCCCCGCATCAGTGATATTATGAGTTTTAAAGAAGCCGTAAAATATGCCGCGGATAAAGATATCAAAATCATCCCCTATGAAATGGCTGAGGATATGAATAAAACCAAAACAATTTTCAGTAATCTAAAAACCGCTCAGTCGGTTGCTGTTTTTATTGGCTCGGAAGGCGGATTCACCAATCAGGAAATTGAGCTTGCGAAAACTGCCGGCATTTCACCGATTACAATGGGTAAGAGAATCCTTCGGACGGAAACGGCAGGCTTTGTCATATTAAGTTGGATTATGTACCAATTAGAAGAATAGGCATACAATAATATATAGTAACCTATGTCATTTACGGCTATGTCTTCCTGAGTGTAAACGAAGGAAAACGACATATTCTTAATCAATGATTTCACAATATAACGCATATTTATTTAAGCGGTTTGCATGGAGATTAAAATGGAAGTTTATTTGGATAATTCAGCAACCACCAAGTGTTTTCCCGAGGTGGCTGAAATAATGAAACAAATCATGTGTGAGGACTATGGCAATTCCTCAAGTATGCATCGAAAAGGGGTCCGGGCAGAAAAATATCTGCGTTACGCAACAGATATAATCACAGAGAATCTGAAAGTAAATGATAAAGAAATTATTTTTACCTCAGGCGGAACCGAATCTGATAATCTTGCTTTAATCGGTACGGCATCCGCCAATGCCCGTGCGGGGCGTCATCTGATTACCACCGCCATCGAGCATTCCGCCGTATTAGAAACGATGAAATATTTGGAAAAAGAAGGTTTCCGTGTCACATACCTTCCTGTTGACCAAAAAGGCATTATCTGCCTGCATGACTTAGAAAGAGCGATAAACCGTGACACGATTCTGGTCTCGATTATGCATACCAATAACGAAATCGGTTCTGTTCAGCCAATCGCCGCGGCAGGGGAGCTGATAAAGGGAATTAATCCGCAAATCATATTTCATGTCGATGCGGTACAGGGTTTCAGTAAATGCCCGATTTATCCTAAACGAATGATGATTGACCTTTTATCTGTCAGCGGACACAAAATACACGGCCCGAAAGGGGTCGGCTTTTTATATGTCAATGAAAAAATAAAGATGAACCCCATAAGCTTCGGCGGTAAACAACAGCGCGGGATTCGCTCAGGGACACTCAATGTCCCGGGGATTGCAGGGATGGCTAAGGCGATTGAAATAATTATGCCAAGCTTGGAAGATGATGTTGCAAAGATGCATGAATTAAGACAATATTTCATCGAAGGGCTCCGCGAGATTCCTGATGTGACCGTTAACAGCCCCGGCGGGGTTCATGGCGCACCGCATATCGTGAATGCGACATTTATCGGGATTAAGAGCGAAGTTTTGCTTCATGCTTTAGAAGATAATGAAATTTATGTATCGGCAGGCAGTGCCTGCGCCGCCCACAAAATAAACTATCAATCCGCAACCCTCAAAGCAATCGGGCTTTCAAAGGATATGATGAGCGGTACGATCAGGTTCAGTTTTTCCAATTACACATCATCGGCAGAATTAAATTTCACATTGCAGAAATTATATGATATAATTCCTATGTTACGGAAGTATGTGAAGAAATAGCGGATACCTGCTTGGAAAGGTTGAAATGCAACATAGCAATTATTACAGATCGTTTTTGATAAAATATGCCGAAATTGGCGTTAAAGGTAAAAATCGGTATCTTTTCGAAGATGCATTAGTCAGACAGATCAAATATTCACTGAAAAAAGTAAACGGAGATTTTGCGGTTACTCGTACAAGCGGGCGGATTTATGTCAATGCTCAGTCCGATTTCGATTTTGCCGATACGGTTTATGCGTTAAAATCAGTATTCGGAATTTCCGGAATCTGTCCGATGGTGGCGATGGAAGATGAAGGTTTTGACCGGCTTGCTGAATTTTTGGTTCAATATGTCGAAGATGTGCATGGACAGAAAAACATAACTTTTAAAATTGCCGCCAGACGAAGCCGAAAAGATTATCCTTTCGATTCGATGGAACTAAACGCCCGATTGGGCGGCGTTATTCTGGACGCTTTTCCCGCGATGCGTGTCGATGTCCATCATCCCGAATTAATGCTTCATGTCGAGATTCGGGAAAAAATAAATATTTATTCAGAAATAATACCCGGTCAAGGAGGAATGCCCGTCGGTACTAACGGAAAAGCAATGCTCCTTTTATCCGGCGGTATCGACTCACCCGTCGCCGGATACATGATTGCCAAGAGAGGTGTCAAGCTGGACGCGGTCTATTTCCATGCCCCGCCCTACACAAGCGACCGTGCGAAGCAGAAAGTAATCGATTTAGCGCGGATTGTTTCCCGTTTCAGCGGACCCATTAATTTGCATATCATTAATTTCACGGATATCCAACTATATATTTACGATAAATGCCCGCATGAGGAATTAACGATTATCATGCGCCGGTATATGATGCGGATTGCCGAGCAAATTGCGCAGGAGACGGAATGTCTAGGTCTTATCACAGGTGAAAGTATCGGACAAGTTGCTTCCCAAACCCTCAAATCACTCGCGGCTACCAATGAGGTTTGCCGTTTGCCGGTTTATCGCCCGTTGATCGGATTTGATAAAATCGAGATTATCAATTTAGCGGAGAGAATCGGTACATACGAAACATCAATTCAACCTTTTGAAGATTGCTGTACGATTTTCGTCGCCAAGCATCCCGTAACGAAACCGAATATTAAAATGATCAATAAGCATGAAAAAAACCTAACGGAAAAAATTGATGAACTGGTCGAAGCCGCGATAGAAACAAAGGAAGTTTTGCTTGTGCAGCAATAGCCAATCAAAAGGCGCATCCCTTTCGGAGATGCGCCAAGCTGTCGGTTATGTTTAGAATAGATTACAGCATGTAAGCTTTTAATGTCTCTAAAACATCTTCGGCTCCATCCTCAGCATGAATATTTAAATCAATCGGCTTTGAAAGGTCCAAGCTAAAGATTCCCATAATTGATTTAGCATCAATTACGTATCTGCCTGAAACCAGATCAAAGTCATAATCAAATTTAGTAATATCATTTACAAAAGACTTAACCTTATCAATGGAATTTAACGAAATTTGTACGGTTTTCATAAAACTTACCTCCTTATATTATATTTCACATATATAGTAAGTCTTTGAGCAGTAAATGTCAATGCCTAAACAATACAAATTTATTGGAGTTTGTTATGAAAAATGTCGCACTATACAATCTGGGCTGTAAAGTGAATAGTTATGAAGTGGACGTTATGCAACAAAATTTACAGGCAAATGGCTTTTTGATTGTACCTTTTGATGAAATAGCCGATATTTACATAATAAATACCTGTACAATAACGAATACCGCCGACTTAAAAAGCCGTAAAATAATCCGCCGTGCGCGCCATAAAAATCCGCAGGCGATTATTGTCGCCGTTGGTTGCTTGGTTCAGGTCGATGAAGAATCCCTAAAAGAAATTTCGATTGATTTGGCGATTGGGAACAACCGTAAAAATGACTTGATACCGCTGCTAAATGAATACATCGGAAACAGGCAGGGGTCTAACCGAAAAGCCGTTATCGATTTAGATAATGAAATAGCTTACGAGGAAATGGCTTTAAAAGAAGTAAAAGAGCATACTAGGGCTTTCGTTAAGATTCAGGATGGTTGTAATCAATTTTGCTCATACTGTATTATCCCGTATGCCCGCGGGAGAGCCAGAAGCCGTGAAGCGGAGGCGGTAATCAGCGAATTGACCGAATTAGTCAACAAGGGTTGCCGTGAAGTCGTCCTGACGGGGATTAATTTAAGTTCTTACGGAAATGGCGCTGATGATTTACTTAATTTAATCGAAAAAGCCGCTGAAATAACAGAATTAAGCAGAATTAGGTTAGGTTCGCTGGAACCGGGGATTATTAGTGACGAATTTGTGAAAAGGATTGTCTCGCTGGAAAAAGTTTGCCCCCATTTTCATTTATCTTTACAAAGCGGCTGTGATACGACTTTGAAGAGGATGAACCGTCATTATCAAACCGCCGATTACTACGAAAAGGTTAAGAAAATCCGGAGCGCATACAAAGAAAAATACGGAGAGGATTATCAGCCTGCCATTACCACCGATATTATCGTCGGTTTTCCGGGCGAAACAGAAGCGGAATTTATTGAGACGGAGAATTTCATCCGTCAGGTATCCTTTTATGAAATGCATGTCTTCCCGTACTCGAAACGTAAAGGGACAGCGGCGGCGATAATGCCTGAGCAGGTTACGGCAAAGGTCAAAAAAGAACGCAGTAACCGGTTAATTATGCTTGATAAATTAATGTCTGATGAGTATCGGAATGCTTTTATAGGCAGGAATGTTTCGGTTATACCGGAAGATATGAAAGTAATTGCAGATAAAAAATATTGGTTTGGTTATACTGCGGAGTATATTAGAACCGCCATTTTGGATAATAAATCAGACAATCAAGTATTTCATTCAGGAATGTTGGTTAATACTAAAATTAGCGGGCATTTAACGGAGGGGGTTATGACATGTTTCTGAGCCGCAGGCGAAGAATATCTTTTCATACTACAAACTATTGAATTGTTCCAATATTTGGGGTAATATATGAATAGGCTAACTGAATTTACTTAAGATTGGAGTCGGATAATGAATAATAATGATAACGATAATACCATTGATAATATTCAGGATTTAGGAAATACTCAGTTTTTTACAGTTGAAGCATGTAAGGAAATAACCGTCAAAAGCACTTTGGCAGTAGTTTATAAAGCATTAACGGAAAAAGGTTATAACCCCGTAAATCAAATCGTCGGCTACATCATGTCGGGTGATCCCACCTATATCACCAGCCATAACAGCGCCCGAAGCATGATTATGAAGGTTGAGCGCGACGAGTTAGTGGAAGAATTACTGACCGAATACATCCAAAACCAAGGCTACTAGTGTGACGCTAGATATTGGAGTTGCTACTGTATGGGAATGAGAATCATGGGACTTGATTTCGGCGCGAAAACTGTCGGTGTCGCTATCAGCGACCCCTTGCTTCTGACAGCGCAGGGAATTGAAATCATCCGCCGAAAAGATGAGGACAAACAGCGCAGGACATTAGCCCGAATCGAGGAATTAATCAAGGAATATGAAGTAAACGAAATAGTTCTGGGGATGCCGTATAATATGGACGATCCTGATGATACAAGCAATCCTCTTACATACGGGGAGAGAGGGGAAAAGACCTTAGCGTTTAAAGAAAAACTGGAGCGCAGAAGCGGGCTTAAGGTAACTCTTTGGGATGAGCGTTTGACCACCTTTGAAGCCATCGAAACAATGAACGAACTAGGTATCAAGAAAGAAAAACACAAAAATTACGTCGATATGATTGCGGCGGTTTTGATATTACAAGGGTATTTATATGGAAAAAATAGTGTTTAAAACCGATGGTAATTCCGAAGGGGATGCCTTTTATATTTTAGAACAAACAAAAGTAGGGGGGATTAACTATTTACTGGTCACGGATTCGGAAGCCGATGAGGACGGTGAAGCTTTAATATTGAAAGATATTAGCAAAACCGGTGATTCGGAAAGCATTTACGAAATCGTTACAGACGACGTAACTCTGGATGCGGTGGCGGCAGTTTTTAATAGTTTATTAGAAGATATCACCCTAGATAATCGTGAAGAATAGCAATAGCTAACTTGGAGGTAAATTTGCGAAAAAAAACTGAACGGGGCAGTGAATCCCGGCTTAAGATCATCCCTTTGGGAGGTCTTGAGTTAATTGGAATGAATATTACTGCTTTCGAATATGAAGACAGTATTATTGTTGTGGATTGCGGATTAGCTTTTCCCGAAGAAGATATGCTCGGAATCGATCTGGTTATTCCCGACATCACATTTTTAAAGGATAATATTGATAAAGTCAAAGCATTTGTAATCACCCACGGTCATGAGGATCATATCGGCGCATTGCCGTATGTCTTAAATGAAATAAACGTCCCGATTTATGCCACGAAGCTGACAATGGGTATTATTGAACACCGCTTGCAAGAGCATAACCTCATGGAAAAAACCAAGCGGAAAGTCATGAAATTCGGTGATGCAATGGACTGCAAGCATTTTCGCGTTGAGTTCATCAAAACCAATCATAGCATCGTCGATGCCGCCGCGCTCGCTATTCATACCCCCGTGGGGATAATAGTTCATACGGGCGACTTTAAAGTTGACTATACCCCCGTTTTCGGCGATGCGATTGACCTACAGCGTTTTGCCGAGTTAGGTCGTAAGGGGGTTTTGGCGTTGATGTGTGATTCTACCAATGCCGAACGTCCCGGTTTCACCCAGTCGGAAAGAACGGTCGGACATACCTTCGACCAAATTTTTGAAGAGCATAAAGACACCCGAATCTTAATCGCGACCTTTGCATCGAATGTAGACCGCGTTCAGCAGATCATCAATTCCGCCGAAAAATTTGGCCGTAAGGTCGTGGTTGAAGGCCGCAGTATGGTAAATGTTATCGAAACAGCGACGAAACTGGGTTGTTTGCGGATACCCGCTAATGCTCTTATAAATATTGAACAGCTTAAGAATTATCCCGACGAAAGAACGGTTATTATTACAACGGGAAGCCAAGGCGAAAGTATGGCGGCGCTTAGCCGGATGGCGGGGGATATGCATAAGAAAATCTCTATCGGCCCCAAAGACACCGTTATCTTTTCTTCCCATCCGATACCGGGCAATGAAAAAGCGGTAACTAATGTCATTAATGATTTGCTGAGAAAAGGTGCGGATGTCATTTTTCAGGATGTCCATGTCTCGGGACATGCCTGTCAGGAAGAAATCAAGCTATTATATACCCTTCTCGCGCCGAAATTCGCAATTCCCGTGCATGGTGAATATAAGCATTTGATTGCGCAAGCCAAAATTTTAAAACAGCTTGGTATTGAGAAAGAAAGAATTTTTATTTTGCAATCAGGAGATGTTTTAGCGTTATCGTCGGAAGAAGCAACGGTTAGCGGAAGGGTTCCTGTCGGGACGGTTTTTGTCGATGGTTTGGGGGTCGGTGATGTCGGGAATGTCGTTTTACGTGATCGCCGCCTTTTATCGGAGGACGGAATATTAATCGTCGTAGCGGCGCTTGATTATATGGATAATCATATTGTCAGCGGGCCTGAGATCTACTCACGCGGATTTGTTTATGTAAAAGAAGCGGATGCTTTACTTGATGAAGCAAGGCGTCTTGCCCGCGACATCATCGAAAAATGCGAAAAGAAAAATATCAGCGACTGGGGCAAAATAAAAAGTATAATCATTGAGAATTTAAACGAATTTATTTGGAAGAAGACGAAAAGACGTCCGATGATTGTACCAATATTTATGGAAATTTAAGAGTGGAGGTTTTTGATGCTAAACACAATCGAAGAAGCTACAATGAAATTTGCGCAAGATATTCAAAAGACAGAAGTTTATCACGATTATCGTAATAGTTTGGATATTATTAAAAAAGATCCGGAACTATATGAAAAGGTGAATGAATATCGGCTTAAGAATTTTGAACTCCAAACGACAGAACCGGCGGACGGACTGCTTGACAAGATAGATTGTTTGGAACAGGAATATGAAGCGATTATTGAAAAAACAGTAGTCAGTGATTTCCTCAGCGCAGAAATTTCATTTTGCCGAATGATGCAAGATATAAATAAGTGTATTACGTTGGCTTTGGATTTTGAATAGTAAAAGGGTTGCATATGAACACAAGTGTTAAACACCTAATTGGAGCAGTTTTTGAAACGATTGTAAAAGGAATCGCCCTTTTTATGATTGTTACATTTGTCTACCGAACAGCAATATTGGCTTATGATTTCGGCTATCGCGTATTTGCGGAAGAGCCTGTTTCACGTTCGGGCGGACGAACAATAACAGTTGCGGTTCCTGAAGATTATACCGTCAGAGGTCTGGCAGAGATGCTAAAGGATAAAGGCTTAATCAAAGATGCCGATTTGTTTGTAGCGCAAGAGTTGCTATCAGAATACCGCGGCGAGGTAAAGCCGGGGATTTATGATCTCAGTACCGTTATGACCGCTTCGGAGATGTTGGCCGTGATGTCGGCGGATAATGAAGACTAAAGGAAATAGGAAAATCAAAGCAGTAATATGAATAATAGAAGTGCAGTATTTATTGCATCACTTGACTCGGGGCATGTTCATTATTTAGAAGAGTTAGAATCGCTTGCGAAAGAAAATGACATCCCTGTCATATGCCGTGAAGCGCAAGGTTTAATCAAATTCTTTTTGACGATGCATAAGCCGCGGCGAATTTTAGAAATCGGAACCGCGATTGGTTTTTCGGCATTATTGATGAGCGAGTATGCACCGAAAGATTGCGAAATAATTACGATTGAGAGAGATGAAGCGCGGATCAAGGCGGCGGAAAGCAATTTTCTTAAGCATGGAAAAACAAAGCAGATTTCGCTATTATCAGGTGATGCGCTTGGTATTATAAAGGGTTTGACCGAACCGTTTGATTTTATCTTTATGGATGCTGCGAAGGGGCAGTATCTAAATTTATTATCTGATATTCTAAAGCTTCTAAATCCGGGTGGTATCCTAATTACAGATAATGTCCTGCAAGATGGGGATATCCTCGAATCACGCTACGCAATCACCAGACGCGACCGAACAATTCACGGAAGAATGCGCGATTTTCTATATGAAATCAAACATTGCGAGACCCTCTGCACAGAGATTTTGGATATCGGCGATGGTGTGGCTGTGAGCTACAAACTTTCGTCGTCAACTTAAGGAAACAAAATAATGAAAAAACCAGAACTACTAATCCCCGCCGGAAGCCTAGAAGTCCTCAAAACAGCGGTTAATTTCGGAGCAGACGCCATCTACATCGGCGGAGAATCTTTCAGCCTGCGCGCAAAAGCAAAAAACTTTAGTATTTCGGAAATAGAAAAGGGAATTAACTTTGCGCATGATAATGGCGTTAAAGTCTATATAACCGCGAACATCTTAGCCCATAATGATGATCTAAATGAAGCGGAGAAATATTTCACCGAGTTAAAGCAGATTCATCCTGATGCGCTTATCATCGCCGACCCCGGCATGTTCACGTTAGCACAAGATATCTGCCCCGAAATCCCCATTCATATATCAACACAAGCAAATAACTCTAACTACCTTACGTATAATTTCTGGTATCGGCAAGGTATAAAGAGAGTAGTCGCCGCTCGTGAACTTAGCTTAGAAGAAATCGCTTTAATCCGCCAAAAGATTCCGGCAGACATGCAAATCGAAAGTTTCATTCACGGAGCGATGTGTATATCATACTCAGGGCGGTGCCTTCTTAGCAATTACTTTACGGGGCGCGACGCGAATCAAGGTGCCTGCACACATCCTTGCCGCTGGAAGTACGCCGTCGTCGAAGAACAACGCCCTGGTGTTTATCTTCCTATCTACGAAAACGAACGCGGAACCTATATCTTCAATTCGCGTGACTTATGCATGGTCGAATATATCCCCGAATTAATCAAAGCGGGAATCAACAGCTTCAAAATTGAAGGCCGCATGAAAGGTTCACTCTACATCGCATGTGCCACAAGAACATACCGCAAAGCCATCGACGACTTCTATACCTCAGAACAAACATACCGCGATAACATTGATTGGTACCGCCGTGAAATTTCCCGCTGTACCTACCGCTACTTCTCGACAGGTTTCTACTTCGGAAAACCCGACCAAAATAACCAAATCTACGATTCCAATACCTACTTAAACGAATCCGTCTACTTAGGCACCATCGAATCTGTTGATAAGGTTTTCGGCGCCCGCTTCGAGCAAAAAAACAAATTTAGCGTCGGCGATCAAATCGAAATTATGAAACCATCGGGTCAAAACATCCAAACCACCGTAAAAGCCCTCACCACCCCCGACGGAGTAAGCGTCCCCGACGCCCCCCACCCCGGACAAGCCCTTTACGCCACCCTGACATCCGTCCCGTCCCCGGGCGACATCCTACGCAAAAACC
>JGI24695J34938_10003061_pt1 | contig 11974 bp, 13 predicted proteins | sample TergutCo191P3_FD_34938 | JGI IMG/M metagenome (IMG submission 34938) | reverse complement strand
GGCCGCAGCCGGCGTATGGGCGCGGATAAGGCCCTTTACCTGATGAACAACAGCGGGCAAGGGCATTTGTCGGCCCTGGCCGGGGAATTGGCCGGACGTTTCGGCGAAGTCATCCTGGTCGCCGATGACCGGCGCAAACTGGCCGCCTACGCCGATCTCCGGCTTTTTACCCAGGTCGAGGATCTGCGGCCCGGAGCCGGCCCTGTGGGGGCCATTTTGACGGCCCTGGTTTATATGCCCGAACGGCCGGTCTTTGTCCTGGCCTGCGATATGCCGGTTATTGACTGGGATATAGCGGGCCGGCTGAAAGACCTGATGGACGCGGCCGGAGCCCAGGCCGCTCTGCCTCGCCACGGCGGACGCCTGGAACCGCTCCACGCCTTTTACGGCCCCGGTGCCGCGGAGGTCTTTGCCCGGGGGCTGGACGAAGGCCGCTCATCCGTGCGGGAAAATCTGGGCCGGATGAAAACGGTTTTTCTGGATTGCCCGGACCAGGCTGAAACCGGGACGCCTTTAGTTTTTTTTTCCAATTTCAACACTGCCCACGAGGCTCGCCGGGCCGGTTTTAATCTTTTGGGGTTGGCCGTCCGGGAGGCCAGACCGGGCGGCCGGGCCGAACCGGCCGGATTTATCAAGGGCGAGGTTCTCGACGAAATTATTTTTGAACTGTCCGTCAATGGTGAGACGCTTCTGTCCCAGGCGGCTCTGCCTTGGCGTCTTGACGACCTGGCCCGGGGCCTTATGCTGGCCCGGGGGCTGATTGATAGTGCGGATGATCTGGACTTTCTCCTGGTGAGCGCGGATCGTCGCCGCGTGGAGGCCGGGTTGAAGCCAACTTCCGGCCAGCGGCCCTCGGAACATCCCCGAGCGGGTTCCCGGCCTGTTTGGACGCCCGGGGAATTGTCGGCCATGTTTGAGGCATTCGAGGGGCGTTCCAGCCTCTGGCCGAGCATTGGAGCCTTGAATCGGGGTTGCCTGGACCGGGCCTGTTTTACCTTTCCGGGAGAGGTGGATGAGGCGATGATTTTTGAGGATTTGACTCCTCTGGCCGCCCTGGATAGGGTGCTGGGCCACCTTTTGATCTCCCGGCAAGCTCCGGGGCTAGGCTTTATCCTGACCAGCGGCCGGGCGGATGGAGAAGCCGTGGGCCGAGTTTTGCGGGGCGGAGCTGGGGGCCTTATTGCCCGTCTCGGGCCCACGGCCACGGCTGTTGATTTGGCCCGCGAGGCCGGCCTCTTCCTGGCCGCCCCCGGCCCGGCCGGCCTTATGGTCTATGCTTGATTAAGCTGATTAAAATGTGCCCCCAGCGGATAGTTTCTCCCGTACTCCAGAGGCTGAACCGGATGAAAAAGTTTGCGTTTTCCTGCGAATTAGGTTAATATATACTTTAAGACTCAATGGAAGAGGGTTTTTGTGAGCCTCAAAAACGCGCCGGGAAGGCGCTGTATGCGGCCGTCAGGAAGGGCCGCATTTTTTTAGGCCAAGCCAAGGATGCGCTTCCATAGATGCCAGGGATTCGGCTCCACCTCCAGACAGAAGAGAGTGAACCATGAATCCAGGAGCCGTCTCCGTTATTTCCATGCCGGATCTCGTTCGTATGCTTCGGGCGGGCCAGTCTTCCCAGCAACAGTCGTCCTACTACCGGTTGGGACCGCCCAACATGGTGGACGATCCCTATTTTGACCCGGCCTTCACCGTCCAAAACGCTGTCCGCAAGATTCGGAGCGATTTAGCTCCCAGCGGACGTTCGCCATACCTGATCGGCGTCCCCAACATGGTGGACGATCCCTATTTTGACCCGGCCTTCAGCGGTCAAAATGCCATCCGCAGTATCGTGGCCAATACGGGCCGGGCTCCGTCCGGCGCCCTGGCGGATATGACCCGGGCTCAACAGATAAGGGACACCTTTATTCAGACCGGACCATCCCTGTCGAACTGGTATTGAGGCGTAGCGGCCTTTACCGTCTGTTGCCGGCGGGTCTCACCAGCGGCCCAGGCTCATGTCCTCCAGCTTGGCGAGGATGGGGGAGATGCGGCGGCGATAATAGACCACCATATACAGTCCCAGCAGAATCAGGGCGATAGAGGTCAGGTCGATTGTGAACTGGTTTTCAATCACTGGCCAGGCCTCCAGGGGCTGTTCTTCAAGTTCGGGCTGAATCTGGGGGGGAGGGGCGTACCAGGGACTCAAAAGGTCCATAACCAGGGGATGCCGCAAACGGGTGATTAGAAGGCCCATAAGGCCGGTCAGGGTCAGACCGCCGGACAACATAAGCCCGAAAATCATGTTTCTCAGGGATGTTCCACTATTTGACATAGGAAGTTCCTAAAGGGNTGACGCCATTGCTCAGGTTTCGTCTGAAGGGGCGGCCGGGGCGGCTTTCCTGGCATCCAAGTTCCGCAGAAAGGCCAGTTTTTCGGCTATTTTTGTTTCCAGTCCCCGGTCAACAGGCCGATACCAGCGGGGTTCAGCCATGCCCTCGGGGAGATAGGTTTCGCCTGCGGCATAGGCGTGGGGCTCGTCATGGGCATAGAGGTATTCCCGGCCGTAACCTAAGTCCCGCATCAATCTGGTGGGGGCATTGCGTAGATGGACCGGCACCTCGCGGGACCGGTCATTTTTGACAAAGGAGGCGGCTCGGCTGTAGGCCAGGTAGCCGGCGTTGCTTTTGGCCGACACGGCCAGGTATATGACGGCCTGGGCCAGAGCCAGTTCACCCTCCGGCGAGCCCAGCCGCTCGTAGGTTTCAGCGGCTTTAAGAGCAAAATCGACCGCCCGGGGATCGGCCAGCCCCACATCTTCCCAAGCCATGCGGATGATGCGTCGGGCCAGGTAGCGAGGGTCGGCTCCGCCGTCGAGCATACGGCAGAACCAGTAGAGGGATGCGTCGGGGTGGGAACCCCGCACGGATTTGTGCAGGGCGGAAATCTGATCGTAAAAGCTGTCCCCACCCTTGTCGAAACGCCGGAGGTTAAGGCTTAGAGCCTCCCCCAGGAAGGGGCCGGTGATTTCCCGGATACCGGAAGTCCGGGCCGCGGCGTGGACCTGTTCCAAAAGGTTCAGGAGCCGGCGGGCGTCGCCGTCGGCGTGGCCGACCAGGGCGGTTATGGCGGTCTCGTCAAAGGTCATGTTGCCCAGGCGGCCGGATTCCCGGGCCCGGTCAAGGATTCCGCGCAGTTCGTCGTCGCTCAGGGGCTTTAAAATGAAAACCTGGGTGCGGGACAGAAGGGCTGATATGACTTCAAAGGAAGGGTTTTCAGTGGTGGCCCCGATGAGGGTCACCAAGCCTGATTCGGCGTAAGGCAGAAGTCCGTCCTGCTGGGCTTTGTTGAAGCGGTGGATTTCATCAATGAACAGGATGGTGCGCCGGCCCCAGGCCAAGTTGCGTTCGGCCTTTTCCATGGCTGCCCGGATATCCTTGACCCCTGAAAAGACAGCCGACAGGGAGATGAAGTCGCGGCCGAAAGCCTGGGCGGTCAGGCGGGCCAGGGTGGTTTTGCCGACTCCCGGCGGGCCCCAAAGAATCATGGAGGGCAGCTCCCTGGATTCAAAGGCCAGGCGCAGAGGCTTGCCCGGCGCCAGAAGATGAGACTGGCCGGCGACTTCATCCAAGGTTCGGGGCCGGAGGGCTTCAGCCAAGGGGGCTTCTGGCTGAATTTCAAACAGTCCGGCCCCCCTGGTCGNCAAGCCTTCACCCGGCTCATCAAACGGCCGGTCGGCGGGCGCGTTACGGCGTCCCATATTTGGCCTGAAGGCGCTCCATGGTGCGGGTGAGATCATCCTGGGCCCGTCGGATGATTGTCAGTTCCAGGGGTAAGGGTTTGACAAACTCAGGCACGTTCAGAGTCCGTGGGTCGTCAGGCCGCAAAAGCTGGGACATACCCACTGCTATCTTGGTGGTGACGTAGGCAAAGCGCCCCGGGGTCCAGGCGCTTATGGCGGCGGCGGTTTCATCCAGTTTTTCCGGTTCAAANCGCAGCCGATATATATCCTCGGCGTTTTCCATATAGAGCCNGATATCCGCCTCGGCCAGGGGTTGTTCCTGGGACATGACCTGGGCCAACCGGTCATAGAGCTGGTCCTGTTCGGTCTGAGCCTCGGCTGGAACGGCCGTCAAGAGCAGTATTATTAGAACCGGAAATAGAAACGGGCGGATCATGGTAAGGGCGCCTCACGCCATATGCGGGGCACTTCGATCCCGGACGAGTCGATGGCCGCGCTTTCGGCCTGCATGAGGGTCATGAGGTTGGAGTTGATCAATTGGACTTCCTCGGTGGACGGATGGAGATAAGCGGGGATATCCATAAGCCGCCCCGGGCTGATCAGGCCCCGTGCCAGTGCCTGGGTCAAGGGGATTTTGGTGACGATGTAGATGGCCCGCCGACGGGTAAGCTTGACCTCGTTCAACAATTTGACGGCCTCGTCAGGATAGTTCATGATTTCCCCAAAGAGGCGGGGCGCCATATAGATATAGGCGTCTATATCCGCCTGGGTAAGTGGGCCTTCCCGGCTGGCCCCATTGGCCAGGGCCGATGCGGAGAGGCAGAGCGTGGCCAGAACCGTTGTCAGGCCAAGAAAAACGGCGGGGGGAAAAAGCCTGCCGGTTCGGCCTTTAAGGATCATTGGGCGGTCACGCCCGGCAAGGTTTCGGTCAGAGCCTGGTTGGCTTCCTCGGCGGCTCTCATCAGAATCTCCAGGTTTTTTTTCACCAGTTCCAGTTCACTGTCGGAAGGGTGAAGCGCCTTAGGCAGGGAATCCAGGCCCAGGGAATTGGGGGCGGCCCCGGAGGTCAGGGCCATAATCAGGGGCACCTTGGCCACGATATAGGAAAATCGGATCGGGCTCAGGTTCAGGCTGGCGGCCAGTTGTTCGGCACTCTGGGGGTTACTCAGGAGCCTAGTCAGTTCCGGCATTATTTTGATGTAGGCGTCAATATCGGCNTGACCCAGAGGGGCTTCCTGAGCCAAGGTTTCAGCGACCGCCTGGGGAATATCGCTGTGAACCTCTTCTTGGGCCGATGACAGGGCCGGTGATATGGCCCACAGGATTAGAAGCATTAAGGTCGGTAGTTTTTTGGTCATAGTACAAGCCTGTTAGATTGGCCCGGGTCAGCCCCCCAGGTAGGCTTTGCGGATGCCTTCATCGGCCATGAGAGCCGTGGCTGAACCGCTTAAGGTTATCAGGCCGGTGGTCAGGATATAGGCCCGGTGAGCCACTTTCAAAGCCAAGTTGGCGTTCTGCTCCACCAGAAGTACAGTGGTACCCCGCTCCATGTTTATCTGGCGAATTATATCAAAAATGTTGCGTATTATCAATGGGGCCAGGCCAAGGGACGGCTCGTCCAGAAGGAGCATTCGAGGCCGGCCCATCAGAGCCCGGGAAATGGCCAGCATCTGCTGTTCCCCGCCTGAAAGGGTGCCGCCGCTCTGACCGGCCCTGGCCCGCAGAATGGGAAAGAGATTGAAGACATATTCCAGGTCCTCGGCCATTTTTGGCTTGTCCCGCCGCAGATAGGCCCCCATCCTGAGGTTTTCCATGACCGTCAGGGCGGGAAAGATGCGGCGGCCTTCGGGAACCTCAATGAGGCCTCGGGCCACCAGGCTCTCGGGGCTGTGCCCGGTTATGTCCCCGCCGTCAAATAAAACCCGGCCGCGCCGTGGCGTGGTCAGGCCGGAAATGGAATTGAGGGTGGTGGTCTTGCCTGCGCCGTTGGCCCCCAGAAGGGCGATTATCTCTCCCTCCTCAACGGTCAGGTCCAGGCCCTTTAAGGCTTCAATGTTGCCGTAAAAGGTGTGGATGCCCTGGAGTTCGAGCATTATTCCTCCCCCAGGTAGGCCCGGATGACCACCGGGTCATTCTTGATTTCTTGAGGGGTGCCGACGGCAATCAGGCGCCCGTATTCCATGACCCAGACTTTTTCCGAAACGCTCATCACCAGATTCATGTCGTGCTCAATTAAGAGGACGGATAGATTTTCCCGCTCGCGAATGAGGCGGATGAGATCGTCCAAGGCGCTGGTTTCGGTTATGTTGAGGCCGGCGGCCGGTTCGTCCAGCAGCAAGAGGCGGGGGCCGGTGGCCAGGGCCCGGATTATCTCCAGGCGCCTTTGGTCGCCGTAAGGCAGATTTTTAGCCAAGTCGTTGGCTGCCGTGCCCAGGCCGTATTTTTCCAGGAGATGCATACTGAATTCAGCCATGGCCTGTTCTTCGGCTTGGGCGCGGCGGGTGCGCATAAGAGCTCCCCAAAGGCCGGCCTTCATGCGGGGATGGCAGCCGATGAGCACATTTTCCAGCACGGTGAGGTTGTTGAAGAGGCGGATGTTCTGAAAAGTCCGGGCCACGCCCATGGACGTGATTTGGTCGGGCCGGAGATTGTTCAGGGCGGTCTGGAGCGGTGGTTTGGCTCCGGAATCGCCGTGGGGGCGCCCCAGAAGGATATGACCCCGGGAGGGCTGATAGATCCCGGTGAGGCAATTGAACAGGGTGGTCTTGCCGGCCCCGTTAGGCCCGATCAGGGCGGTTATGGAGCCCGCCTCGACCTTTAGATCCACTTCATCCAAGGCCACCAGGCCGCCGAAGGTCTTGGAGAGCCTCAGGGTTTCTATTATGGGCGGCCCGGTCATGGCCTGTCGGGCGCCGGGTCAGCCTGTCCTTGGGTGGACGGCCGGTGTATATAGACCTGGCGCACGGACTGGATGAGGCCGCCGGGTCGCAGCACCATCATCAGCACCATCAAGGCTCCGAAGAGCAGCATTCGGTAATTCTCATAACTGCGCAGGTATTCCGGCAGGAGAATAAGCACCAGGGCTCCAATGATGACTCCGGGAATGGAGCCCATGCCGCCCAGCACCACTATGGAGAGAATCATAACCGACTGCATGAAGCCGAAGCTGGTGGGGTTGATGAAGGTCACCTGGGAGGCGAAGACCACCCCGGCCAGACCGGCCCAGGTGGCCCCCAAGGCAAAGGCGGTGAGTTTGGCCCGGGTGCGGTTTATACCCATGGCCTGGCAGGCCACCTCGTCTTCCCGTAGGGCCAGCCAGGCCCGGCCTAGGCGGGAATTTTCCAGGCGGAAAACGGCGATTATGGTCAGAATGACCAGGCCCAGGATGACGAAGAAGATCAAGGCTTTGTTCAGATCCAGGCCCGGGCTCATAGTTGGCAGGGCTTCAAGGAGGAAAGGCTTGACCTTGCTGTTCAAATCCAGGCCGAATAGGGTCGGGGGGCTTATGTTGCCAATGCCCCGCGGACCTTGGGTCAGTTCGGTGTTGACCAGAACCAGGCGCACGATTTCGCCGAAGCCCAAAGTGGCGATGGCCAGGTAGTCGCCGCGCAGACGTAGAATGGGGAAACCCAGGAGCAGGCCCAGGGCGGTGGCGGTCAGGGCCCCCAGGGGCAGGCACAGCCAGAAGCCCAGGCCGAAGTAAAAATTCAGGAGGGCGTAAGTGTAGGCCCCGATGGCGTAGAAGGCGACATAGCCCAGGTTCAACAGGCCGCTGACCCCCACCACTATGTTCAGGCCCAGCCCCAGGGTGATATAGATCAAGGCGGTGATGAAAACATGGACCACATAGGGAGAGGCCCAGAAGGGAACGGACATGAGCCCTATGATGGTCAGGCCGATTATCTGGCGGCGATATCGGGCGCTCATGATCACATCCACCCAGGTTTTGGGCGGGCCCCGGTCTTCCATGCTCGGACCTTTGGCCTCGCTTAAGGCTGCGGCGCGCCGNACCGAATCGCGCCTGGCCAAGAGCCAGCGCCATAAGGCTGAAAGGATGAAGGCCCCNCCGGCNACCTCAAGCAGAAGGGACCAGCGCAGGCTTAAGCTGTAGTCGGAGGTATTGACTTTAAAGACCACCAGAGGACCGGTCAGGAGGGCTATCCAGAGGGCGGCCAGGCTGGAGGCCTTTATTTCCCGTCGCCAGTCGAACCGTCCGGGCTGAAGGGGCATGGTCAAACCTTCTGGGTCTGGGCATCGCCCATGATTCCGCCGGGCCGGAAGGTGAGGATGAGGATGAGGAGAATGAAGGCCACCGCATCCTCATAGTCGCTGGAAAGGTATCCGGCGGCGAAACTTTCCGCGAATCCCAGGACCAGGGCACCCAGCACCGCGCCCGGGATGGAGCCGATGCCGCCAAGGACAGCGGCGGTGAAGGCTTTCATGCCGGCCAGAAATCCTATATAAAAGTTGATCTGGCGCATATAGCAGCCTATGAGGAGTCCGCCCACGGCCGCCAGGGCCGAGCCGATGACAAAGGTGTTGGATATGACCCGATCAATGTTGACCCCGGAGAGCCTGGCCATGTCCGGATCCTGCGATACGGCCCGCATGGACAGTCCGAGACGGGTGAACTTGATGAGGATGGTCAGAGCCGTCATTATAATGGCCGTGGCCAGCCAGATGAACAGTTGGGTGCTGTTGACAATGTGGCTGATCGGGGCCAGGAAGCCCAGTTCCGGCACCAGCTTGGGAAAGAGCAGGAAGTTGGGGCTCTGGATGAGCTGGACATAGTTCTGCAGAAAAATGGACATACCGATGGCGCTGATTAAGGGAGAGAGCCGGGCCGAGCCGCGCAGGGGCTTGTAGGCGATTTTCTCTACGGTCCATCCATACATGGCCGAGTAGAGCATGGCCGCCGCTCCCACCGAAATTAGAAGCCCCCAGCCGGCCAGACCCGCCTGGCTCAAGGCCATGGAGGCGATGAGGGCGGTGAAGGCGCCGATCATATATATTTCACCATGGGCGAAATTGATGAGCTTTACGATGCCATAGACCATTGTGTAGCCCAGGGCGATGAGAGCGTATATGCTGCCTTTGGTCAGGCCGCTTATCAGGAGGTCAAGGAATAATTCCATGTTCGGGTCGTATAATGACTACGGAGTCACGGGCGCATATCCATCGTGCCGCGCCTCGGTTGAATTCCTTAGGTTGCCCCGAAGAATCAGCCGGCCCGAGCGGCGGAGCCGCTGTCTTAAGCGGGCGCCCGGGCCGGCTGGTTCTTTATTGGCCGGAGCTTACAGTTCCACTTCCACGAACTGGCCGTTCTTGATTTCAAACATTTTGGCCTGGGCTCCGATTATGTCGCCCTTGGCGTCGAAGCGCACCGGACCCATGACTGTGTCCACCGTGTCTTCCTGGAGGTGTTTTTTAATTGCTTCCAGGTCGGCATCGCCGCCGGCTTTTTCAATGGCCGAGAACAGGGCTTCGGCAGCGGCTATGGCGTAGAAGAAATAGGGCCCGGTTTCCTCGCTGTGGCGCTTTTTGTGGTCGGCCAAGGCAGCGTCAATGGCCGTGGAGGCGCCTTCGGAGAATTGGGCCGGACCAGTGGCGAAAGTTCCTTCAGCCGCCGCGCCGGCCATCTTGACGTATTCCTCGTTTTTCAGGCCGTCGGCCCCGATGATTATGGTATCGACCTTTTTGTCGCGCATCTGGGTGGCCAGCTTGGAGGCATCGGCGTAATAGCCGCCCCAGAGCAGCGCTTCGGCCCCGGTGCTGCGCAATTTGGAAATTACCGGGTCGTAGGAGGGCTGGCCGCTGGTAATGCCCTCAAAGAGCACCACCTCAATGCCGCTGTCGGGAGAAGCCTCAAAACCGGCCTTGGACCGGTCGGCCAAGGCTTTGCCGTAGTCTCCCTTATCATGCAGAATGGCCACTTTCTTGAAACCGCGCTTCTTGACAAACTCCACCATAAGGTCGGCTTGGGCGTCATCGCGCATGATGGTGCGGAAAAAATAGGGATTCCGGCCACTCTCGGTCAGGCTTATTTCCGTAGCCGAGGGTGAAACCAAAAGCATATTCGAGCCGTAAACGCTCAGGGCACTGTTAGTGGCCCCGGAGCAGGTGTGGCCCAAAACCACCTTGACTCCGCTGCCGGCCAGTTTGGTGGCCGCAGTGGAGGCCAGGGCCGGATCGCAGCCGTCGTCTTCCCTGATGATCTCAATTTGGCGCCCGGTCAGGCCGGCGGCCGCATTGGTCTTCAGCGCCGCGTATTCCAGGCCGTAGAAGCCGGACAAGCCGTAGGCGGCCAGGTCGCCCAGAAGGGCTCCGCCAAAGCCTATTTTAAAAGGTTCCGAATTGTTCTGGGCTGAAGCCAGGCCGGAGACCGAGATGGTCAGGGCCAGGGTCAGGGCGGCGAGGGTGGTTTTTCGCATGGTTTCCTCCTGATTGATAATACCATTCTAATGCCCGGCCTTCATGGAAGGGCGGTTCGGCTGTCATTTCGGCGAAACATTTTATGATTACACTAAAAAGTAGGACCAGTCAACGATAAAAACCAGGCCCGCCTCTTTCAGGGCGCGTTTTATAAAAATCTCAAGCTGTTAATCATATTAACCCTGGAGTTATATCTCCAATTATGAAAAGTTTCATAAAAAATCCATTTTCTTTTATTTATAATTAGAATATTATATAAACGGTATGGTGACGTAAAAGATGGTTGCCTGCCCCTGCCTTAGGATTGCGGAGGTTTTAGATGCGTTGCCAGTGCGGGTTCAACAGCTTCGATCACAATTTGGTATGCCCTAAATGCCAGGGAGACCTCACTGCCACGCGCCGACTTTTGAATCTGGACATACCGCCGCCGGGCGGAGTCAATTTTTTCCAGATTGCAGCCCAGCGAATGGTCACGCCGTGGCCTTTGCCCGTCCACCAGGCGGCTATGGACCAGATTAAATCCGCCCTGACCGAGACGGGCGATTTCTGACGACAGCATAAGGCGGGGCCTTGGGAACTGTCTTAAGGCCGTTAAATTCCATAGCGATAAGGTGACCCATGACCCGCTCGGATTTGATGGATCGTCTCATCTTTCCTCTGGATCTGCCGGATTGGGCGGCGGCGGAAAAAATGGCACGGGCTTTGAACGGGCATGTGGGTTGGTTCAAGGTGGGCCTGGAACTCTTTGTTTCCTCCGGCCCTTCCGTCTTGGCCAGGCTTAGGGATTTGGCCCCGGAGACGAAGATTTTCCTGGATTTGAAGCTGCACGATATACCGGCCACGGTGGGCCTGGCCTCGGCCTCGGCCGCCGGTCTGGGGCCGGAAATGTTCACTGTGCACGCCCAGGGCGGCCTGGCGATGATGAAGGCGGCTGTAGAGCGGGCCGGGGCGGCCACTGTTCTGGCTGTGACCGTCTTGACCAGCCTGGATCCATCCGCTTGGGAGGAACTGTCCCCTGAGTTTAGGGCCCCGACCGCCTTGGTCCGGCTTCTGGCCGACCGGGCTGGGGCGGCCGGCTGCGGGGGGCTGGTGGCTTCAGGCCAGGAGCTTAAAACCTTAAGGGCGGCTTTCCCGAAAATGAAGCTGGTGGTGCCCGGCCTGCGCCCGACTTGGGCCAGGGTGACTGGTGACGATCAGAAGCGCACGGCTACCCCCCGGGAGGCTGTGCGGGACGGCGCCGATTACCTGGTCATCGGCCGTCCCATCCGCGATGCGCCCGACCCCGTGGAAGCCGCTGACCGTCTGGTGGCCGAACTGGCCGACTGAAGCCCGTGCCCAGGGTTATTGCCGGGCTTTTCAAGGGGCTCAGGCTGTTCAGNCCGGCCGGTCAGAACACCAGGCCTACTTCCGACAACATCAAGGAAGCCGTTTTTTCCATGCTGACCAGTCTGCCCTTTAACTTGGAAGGGGCTCGGGTGATGGATTTTTTTGCCGGCGGCGGCTCCCTGGCCCTGGAAGCCTTAAGCCGGGGCGCCTCCTCGGCCGTTTTGGCCGATAAAGACCGCTCGGCCTTGGCCGCGATTGGCCGAAACCTGGCCGCCGCACGCCGTCGGCAGGCCGTGGAGGCCACGGTTCTTCAAGTCTCATGGCCCCGGGGTTTTGAGCGTCTGCCGTCCGGACAGCCTTTTGACCTCTTTCTCCTTGATCCTCCCTACGCCCAGTCGTCTCTGCCCTTGGAACTCCTTCTGACCGCTTCGGTTCGGGGCCTGGCCACCGCCGCGGCCGTGGCCGTCTGGGAACAGTCCCCGGCCACTCTGG
>JGI24695J34938_10003058_pt1 | contig 11981 bp, 7 predicted proteins | sample TergutCo191P3_FD_34938 | JGI IMG/M metagenome (IMG submission 34938) | reverse complement strand
ACTATTTTGGCAAGGGATATCGATATTCTTGAATCAATCCGCGAACATTCGCCTGTTCTCGTGAAGATAACCATCACAACTGCTGACGACGCTAAAGCCCTTATGATCGAACCGGGAGCGCCGCCATCATCAGAACGTTTTGCCTTACTAAAGAAACTTAATCAGTCAGGCATTATGGCAGGTATCCTGCTGATGCCGATCCTGCCTTTTGTCAATGACGATGAAGAGAATATTTTCAGGATACTTAAGCTGGCAGCCGAAAGCGGTGCGCGTTTCATCTATCCCGGCTTTGGTGTTACCTTACGAATGAATCAGCGAATACATTATTATGAGCAGCTTAAAAAGTTATTTCCCGAACAGGATTTGCCTAAACGTTACAATAGCGTTTACGGAAACCGTTATTCATGTAATATCCCCGATTCGCGAAAGCTTTATGAGCGTTTTACCGCCGAATGTGCCAAACATGATATTCTATATGATATGAAAGATATCATTCACGCTTATAAAAGAAATTATGGCGAAGGGCAATTAAGTTTGTTTGATTTTTGAGGATAAATAAATATTCTCTTGCCAAACAGGGTGTAAAATCATATAATACGTATGTGTCAGATTTGCTTACTATTGTAATTTTGCGATCCCTTGAAAGGAGTTTTATATGAAAACAATTGGAACAGTTACCAGAGGAATAAAAGCCCCCATGATTAGAACGGGGGATGATTTGACCGAAATTGTCGTGGACAGTATCCTAACGGCCTCAAAGGAAGAGGGGTTTGGCTTTAATGATAGAGATGTGGTCGGAATAACGGAAGCGATTGTCGCCAGAGCGCAGGGGAATTATGCCGATTTAGACCAAATTTCCGCTGATGTAAGAAATAAATTCGGCGGTCAGGAAATGGCGATTGTCTTTCCGATTCTTTCACGAAATCGTTTCGCCAACCTTCTGCGCGGGATTGCGGGCGGATGCTCTAAGCTTTATATCATGTTATCATATCCTGCCGATGAAGTCGGGAATGAATTGCTTGATTGGGATATGATTGATAAAGCAGGGGTTAACCCTTATTCGGATGTGCTTGATGAAAAACGATATCGTGAGTTATTCGGCTATGATGTAAAGCATCCTTTCACAGGGATGGATTACGCGGAATTTTATAAAGGGTTAAGCGATAATATCGAATTAATTTTTGCGAATGACCCGCGTGCAATTATCAAATATACCAAAAATGTTTTAGCCTGTGATATCCATACCAGACACCGGACGAAACGCTTATTAAAAGAAGCGGGAGCAGAGATTGTTTATGGTCTTGATGATATATTGGCGAAGAGTGTAAACGGAAGCGGTTATAACGAAAAATTCGGCTTGCTGGGTTCTAATAAAGCGACAGAGGACAGAGTAAAATTATTCCCCCGCGACTGCCAACCTTTGGTAGATAGTATTCAGAAGCAACTGATTGAAAAGACAGGCAAAAAAATCGAAGTAATGGTTTATGGCGACGGTGCCTTTAAAGATCCTGTCGGGAAGATATGGGAACTGGCTGACCCGGTGGTTTCCCCTGCTTTCACGAAAGGGCTGGAGGGGACGCCTAATGAGTTAAAGCTCAAATTCTTATTGGACAATGACTTGGCAGGGAAATCGGAAACCGAAGCACGTCAGGCAATGACTGCCGCGATTAAGAGTAAAGATGAACAGTTAGGTGATAAAGCCTTAGGAACAACCCCGAGACGTTTTACGGATTTGCTGGGTAGTTTGTGTGACCTGACAAGCGGGAGCGGTGATAAAGGAACCCCGATTATTTTGATATCAGGATATTTTGATAATTTTGCTACCGAATAGATGGATTATAATTATTGCACATAGGAGAAAAGGTTTATGAAACAAGACATGATTGTTATCCTTGATTTAGGCAGCACAGAGAATACGGCACTGGCTCGTGAAATTCGCAATTTGGGAGTATATAGCGAGATTTATCCGCATGATATCACGGTTACTGAATTGAGAACTTTACCGAATGTTAAAGGTATCGTTGTTTATGGCGGGCCTAATAATATTATTAATGGTGAAAAAATTGATATCAGTCAAGAAGTATATAATACGGATTACCCGATTATGGCGATTGCTCACGAAAATATCGGGAGTGAATACAATTTCTCGACTTGGGAGGAAGCATCTCCGCAGCTTAAATCATTTGTTTTTGATGTATGCGGGGCAGAAGCGAATTGGAATATGGAAAACTTCGTTGCCGACCAAGTAGAATTGATTCGCAATCAAGTCGGTAACAAAAAGGTTCTGTTGGCCTTGTCAGGCGGTGTTGACAGCTCTGTAGTTGCGGCTTTATTGATAAAAGCAATCGGTAAGCAATTGGTATGTGTTCATGTCAATCACGGTCTTATGCGGAAAGATGAATCGGAAAATGTCGTTGAAGTTTTTGGTAAACAGCTTGACGCGAATCTGGTATATGTAGATGCAAGTGAAAGATATTTAACGAAATTGGCAGGAATCGCCGATCCTGAGCAAAAGCGTAAAATCATCGGTGCGGAGTTCATCCGCATCTTCGAAGAAGAATCGCGCCGTTTAGGCGGAAATGAGGCTATCGGCTTTTTGGCTCAGGGAACTATCTATCCCGACATCGTTGAAAGCGGTACCAAGACCGCAAAAGTAATTAAGTCCCATCACAATGTCGGAGGCTTACCCGAAGATATGAAGTTCGAACTGGTCGAACCCATCCGTCAACTTTTCAAGGATGAAGTCCGCGCTTGCGGCTTAGAACTTGGCTTACCTGATGAAATGGTCTATCGCCAACCCTTCCCCGGCCCTGGTTTAGGGGTTCGCTGTTTAGGCGCCATCACTCGCGAACGTCTTACGGCGGTACGTGAATCGGATGCGATACTTCGCGAAGAATTTAAGATTGCGGGGCTTGACAAAAAAGTATGGCAATATTTTACCGCCGTCCCCGATTTCAAATCAGTCGGTATGCGTGATAATGCCCGCAGCATAGAATATACCGTGATTATTCGCGCAGTAAACACAATTGACGCAATGACTGCCGCTATCGAAGAAATCGAATGGCCGTTACTGCAAAAAATAACAGGCAGAATCCTCGCCGAAGTTGATAATGTAAATCGTGTTTGCTATGATTTAAGTCCAAAGCCTGTGGCGACGATTGAGTGGGAGTAGTAAAAAGTTGTTCTAAGGTGTCGCGCAGAGGCGCACCACCTAAGAACAACTAGTCCCGCTACGCGGGCGCTCTTTACTACGGAAAATGCGGAACATTCTTCTTGAAGGGTTTACATAACGTATAAGAATAGTCTTTTGATAACATTAATAAATATTTTAGCTGATGAGTGTAATGATATATATAACTATTTTGTTAAGTTTAACGTGGATAGCGTTTCATTTCGGCGCGATAATAATAATTATTATTTAGGTGTATGGAGGAGAGAAAAGTGGTTGATCCCAAAATTATATTTGTCAAACGATTTTTAGCTGAAATACTTGATCAGGGCTATAAATCAATACCTATCAATGATGAGAGGTTTATGGGTGGTTTAGATAGCATGGCGGATTATTTTCAAAATCATATTAATCAATTTGGAAAATCAGCTTCTAAATTGGAATTTTTATTTTTGAAATATAATACGAGAGGAGAATATCGCCAATTTACAAAAATTATTGAAGGTTTTAATGGAAGAATTGTCTCATTGGATAATCCGCGCTATATAAATGCGAATATTAAGTTGGATAAAGAATACGTTGACAAGTTGATCAATGGTGACGAATTGGATATCAACAAAAACGATTTTGAACAAATAGTCAATTGTTTTATAAGTGGAGCAAAATTAAGTAAACATAAAAAATAAATATTCTTATGAGATAATATAAAAGGCGGAAGATAAATGACATTTATTGAATTGTATAATTCAGAACCATTTATAAAAGTATTTAAAGAGATAGAGAATTTTACGGAAACAAAGCTAAAAAAATATAATACAAAATTCAATCATAAATCACTTGGAGATGGGAAAGAAATTTTCGATGCGGTTTGGGGAAATGTGGAATTTTCAGGCGGCGAAATTTATATTCTGGATTCGCCATTATTACAGCGGCTTAGAAAAATCAAGCAATTAGGTTTAGCTTATTTCGTCTATTGTGGCAGTGATTATTCACGGTTTTATCATACCATAGGAGTTACTTATTTAGCAGACAGAATGGTAACTAGCCTAAACAAAAGTAGAAATGAATCAGAAATTGATGAAGAAAAAAAGCAATACTTCAGAGTAATAGTCCGTCTTGCTTCGATTTTTCATGATGTCGGGCATATGTTTCTGAGCCATGTTTCCGAACATTATTTTGGGCGAAGCCCTTTATATCGCCGCCATATGCTTATTGAATCAATGCTTGGTGAGTTCGAAAAAAAAGCCCGAAAATCGGTTTCACTTCATGAACTTTTAAGTTGTATGATGGTTAATACAAAAGAAGTACGTAAATTATTGAAAAATGTTACAACAAAGCTAAATTGTGATATTATAAGCAAAAAGGACTATAATTTAGATGATTTAGTTGAATACATCTCAAGTCTTATTGTGGGGGTTCCTATTGATGGAGAAATTTTTCCTTATCATAATATTGTTAACGGCTCAATTGATGCTGATAAATGTGATTATTTATCAAGAGACTCCCATGTCACACGAGTTCCGGTAGCAGTGGATATCTCGAGAATCACTCAAAAATTGAGTGTTATTGAAACGACAGAGGATGACATAAACAAATCTGATTTATGGAATGAAGATGCAGATAAAAAAGAAAAAATATATGAATTGGCAATGAAAGATTCAGCGGAAAAGGCACTGTTTCAGTTATGCATTGCAAGAACTATATTATTTGAAAGTGTATATTATCACCATAAAGTATTGACTGCTGAAACAGAGTTTCGAAGTATTCTGAATGAACTTTCCAATTTGAACAAACCCATATTTAATACATTTGATGAGATTTTAAGTTTTTCAGACGATGAATTTAATTCTTATTTTTTTAATATTTTAAAGCGGGGTAAAGATGATGAGGATAAAAATCGTATTGATATGATTAGGAAGCAATTACTTAAGCTAAATGAAAGGGAATTGGCAAAAAGGATTGTCTGTTTCATGCCTGATTATTTGGAGGGAGATCAAAGTAACAAAGAAGCATTGTTTGATAGTGTGTTGGTAACAATAGGCTCCCGGGAAGAAGAATCCCTATTATATGAAGTGAAAACAGATTACATAAAGATAAGGACTTTACTTAATAAAAATAAGTTAAATATTACAGATATAAATATTTTTGTTATTCAAGCACCAGTTAATATATACGGGCATAGTAAGATCCAAGTACCAATTAAAATGCACAATGGTATACCAAGAGACTTTAGAGGTTATGAAATTATTGATAGTAGAGAAACCAGTAGTTCGGCTTCTTTTGTCGTTACAGATGAGGATGAGAAACTATTAGTATTTTTTGCTTTGGAAAAAGTAATATACAGAAAATTTAATATTCGACTGAAAGTAGAATGTATGTCATGTGCAAAGTTTGAGCAAATGGACATGGCAAAAAATTGCAAAGCATTATTCGAACAAGGTTATTATAATGATACTCCAGAGCTAATTAGGGATGAATTGATTAATAAATACATATCCAAGGATAGAATCAGTAAAATAGAAAAGAAATTTAAATCATATGAAGGTCCTGATGGATATCAATTATCAGAATCATCAATAAAGCTCTTTTATAAACAAATTATGAGTGCATGTAAAAATAAAAATCAATGTAAAAATATTATTGATGGAATTTATGTTTTGTTTGAAAAATCATTGGTTATTGATCGAGGTTACTTCGGAAAGGTAAAAGCAAAAATATCGGAGCTTGATATTAATGAGAAAGTGCTTTATGTTGTGCCATTAGGAGGACCTAGAGATAGTGCGATGCATATATCATATTTTTGGAATGATATTAAGTTTGATGAATTAAGCATTCAAACAGTAACCAGTTTGGAAAAAATGTTGGAATCGTATGATACTGATTATGTAATGTTTTTTGATGACGGCTCATTCTCGGGTATACAATCAATATCCATCATCCAGGAATATATGGGTATAGTGGGAAAAGATATAAAAACACAAGAAAAGCATGTCGAAGCTTTGAATGAGAATTTACGTGAGAAATTGCGAAGGAAAAAGATAATATTTTTCTTTTTGGCTTTTAATAAGTCAAATGAAAAACGTTTAAGAGATGAAATGAATAGTATTGGTTTAACCAATTTGCAATTTGTTTATGTAGAAGATTTGAGTTTGAAATGTCTGGAAAAGAAAGAAGATTCCATATTTAAGGATGAAGATCAAAGAAAAGTCGTAAAGGATTTTTTATACGATATAGGATTGGAGATCATGTATTCCTGTAAAAAAGAAGATGATAAATATAAGGATGGTTGGAATGAAATAAGAATAAAAGAAGCAGCTTTAGGATATAATGACGCGCAACAAATGGTATTCTTAAAATCAAGTGTCCCAACATATACTATAACTGCATTTTGGCAAGAAAAAGGACTTGTCAATGGTTGGACATGGCAGCCTTTATTTAAAAGAACACAAAAAGATAACTGAATAAAATGTTGCAACTAGCACTTGTCCTCTAGAAAGATAATTTTAAAATATTTCTCAACATTTTTAGTTTATACTTTTACTTGATAGGTACTTGATGGAATCAACTTTCAATAAAGATAATAAACCATTGATAACATTAGCATGATAGCATTTTGATAACAAAAACCAAGCAAAACCCGTAAGGTATGATAGTTGAAGTCAAATTGGAACAAAAGAAACCAAATGACCAAAACAAAACTGTTTAAGATTAGTTTTGGCTTGGCGAGTGGGAGTAGTAAAGAGTTGTTCTAAGGTGCTGCGCAGACATTGTTAGCAGAAAATAAAAAATAATTCTATTAATTGATAACGAATGCTAATAATTGATGTAATGTTAGTAATTTTTTCTTCGTTCAACTATATAGCAAAAAATTTTAAATACTCTTTTATTTTACAGGAGGAACTACTAATGACGACAGAGGAATTGATTAAGTATATCTATGAAACGTCGCTTGAAAACACTTCTTTTGAAGGTACTCAACAGAAAGGTGACCGAGGTTTAATATTGCTGCGAAAATATGGAAAAGATAAGCAGCATCAATTAGTGAATCGTTTTGGCGACAAGGTTACATTTAATAATATCACTCCATCTACTGCTATTGATATAATAAAGAAGATTGAAGAGTATCTAGTGAGTAGTAAGAAATCAACTACTTCACTTGAATCTAAATGTGTTCGAATATATCAGAATAAATATACAGCGACCGTAATTGAATCAAAGAATGTAATTTTTCATGGTGCACCAGGTACCGGCAAATCATTCTTAGCGAAATCAATTGCTGCTGATATTGTGAGTGGTGGAGAAATCCAACAATACGATATGCTGAGTGATGATAAAAAGAAACAAATTGAGTTTGTTCAGTTTCATCCATCATATGATTATACCGATTTCGTTGAGGGACTTCGACCAAAAATCAATGATGATAATGGAATTGGATTTGAGCTACAAGATGGTATATTTAAAAGTTTTGTCGAAAAGGCAAAAAAGAACTATATTGCAAGTCAAAAAAGTATTACTTCGCTTTCATATGAACAGTGGGTTGATGCGAGATTTGACGATTTTATTGTTAAGTTGCAAGAAAGACTTGGAAACGAAGAAGAGATTCTGCTTGAGAACACAAAACAAAAATTAATTGCATTAAATGACGATCATCTTCGATATACACAATCAAAAACAGTACCTAAAGGTCGAATATTTTACTACAAGGACATCAAACAAGCATATATTGAGAAGTGCATAGAACCATCGGAAATTGCTGAAAATAGCAATCTTCCTCCTCGATTTAGAATTAAATCACTAAGTGGTTATGCATCAAAGGTTGTTAAGATGTTTGCAGCGTTCGCAGGCGATGGCTCAGAACGCGATTATTGTGAACCAATTAGCACAGAAAGTACGGCTTTATTGCCTTTTATTTTTATCATAGACGAAATAAACCGAGGTGAGATTTCGAAGATTTTCGGCGAATTGTTTTTTTCGCTTGACCCTAGCTATCGGGGGAAGGCCGGAGAAGTATCTACGCAGTATGCTAACTTGCATGAGAACCCCAATGAAAAGTTCTATGTATCAGATAATGTTTACATCATTGGGACAATGAATGATATCGACCGTTCTGTTGATAGCTTTGACTTTGCAATGCGTCGGCGGTTTAGATTTATAGAGATTAAAGCAAGCGAACAGCTTGAAATGCTGAACGAACTGGAAAATAAAGAGGAAGCTATTCACAGGATGAATTCTTTGAATGAAGTAATATCAAATATAGAAGAATTGAACGAGAATTATCATATAGGTGCATCTTATTTCCTGAAGCTCAAGACAATTGGATTTGAAGAGCTATGGACGGATTATTTGGCACCGTTATTACACGAGTATGTTCGTGGTATGTATGATGAAAAAGGTATTTTAGAAAAACTTAAAGTTGCCTATGAAAAGTCAGGTATCTCAAATGACGATGAGAGTAAAAGATAACAAAAAGATAAATAAAAATGAATTTAGCATCATTCCAAACCTGACAAAAAAAGTGGCTGATAAGACTATGATGCAACTAGAAAGAGAAGGCGTGTTTGTGTTCCCTAATCATATCCGAAATTCAGAGGATATCACTGATGATCAAATGGTTTTGCAAAGCTTAAATGAATCTTATTTAACAAGTAATATCATGGGATTTTTGGGGATGGGAGATGAACGATTGACAATTCAATCAAGATTTTCTTTCGGAGAAAGAGATTACTTTTTGCAATATATGCTTGAAAAGGTTCTTGATTTTCCTAATGTATTAGAACTTGATACTGATGTAAATCACGTAAATCGGTTATACAGCCTTCTGATGTTTATATTTCCAAATTATTTGAAAACTGCGTTTCGAAAGGGAATATATAAAACATACATCAGGTACAATTACAATGATTGCAATATAAAAGGTGTGATTGATATCGCGACTCATATAAAGAAAAATACACCTTTTTTCGGGAACATCGCATATTACCAGCGGGAGTTTTCTTATGATAACTCAATGATGGAATTAATTCGTCATACAATTGAGTTCATAATAACAAAGCCATTTGGGAATCAATTGCTAAGTAAGGTTAGAGATGAGGTCGATTCAGTTATAGAAGCGACAAATAAGTATGCTATTCATAATAGGAGGAAAGTCATTGATGAAAATAAAAAGCACCCAATTCAACATGCTTACTATCACGAGTACAGGGCATTGCAAACTCTTTGCATTATGATTTTACAATACGAAAAGCATCGAATTGGATCAGGATTTAAACACATTCAGGGTATACTATTTGATGGTGCTTGGCTCTGGGAGCAGTATATGCATAGTGTCATTGCCGATAAGTTTTATCATCCAATGAATAAAGCTGGTGCCGGAGTTCAACAACTCTTTACAAATGCCAATGGGCATAAAGAGGGGCTTATCTACCCTGACTTTATCAGTATTGATAATTGCACAAGGATAATTGCTGATGCAAAGTATAAGCCGATTACGAATATTAGAAACAAGGATTATTTGCAAGTGCTTGCCTACATGTTCAGATTTGGAGCAAAACAAGGTTATTACTTTTATCCGAAAAACGAAAAAGACAGTATCAAAATTTTATATTTGAATCAAGGTTCAACATATGAGCATAATGTAAAGCCCGATAATGATATTTTTCTTGTGAAATGCGGTCTTCATATTCCTAACGAAACCGATGATTATAGTTCATTTAAAAGTGAAATGATAAAAAGTGAATTAGCCTTAAAGTTAGAAATCTATGGCGATCAATCGAATGAATTATCTATTGATTCATAGATTATCAAGCAAATTTACATGATTAGAAGGTGTTGAAAACGTAATGGATTGAGTTTTATTTGATGAGTATTTGATAGATTAACCTTCGGCAACACCCTTGCAAAAAAATTTCAGATAGCCCCTGCGCTATAGATAATATAAACAATATAAACACCACAACCAAACCACCCAAACAAACCCGCTTAAGTCACATATGCAAGAAGAGAGTGGGAGTAGTAAAAAGTTGTTGCTTCGCATTCTTCCTGAATTTCCACCAGAAAATGCGCCGGGGCAGTGTAATAGAATTATATAAATCAATTTGAATCAAAAGAAACCAAAAGACAAAAACAAAAACAACCCACAACCCACAGGAGCCTCCCATGCTAAAACTAACCCACGTAGACAACGGCAAAGCCTTCGACTTCGGTAAAGCCGCAAAGGATTATGCCCTTTATAGAGATATCTATACCGAAAGCTTTTTTCAGACCCTGCTTACCTTCGATATCGGTACGATTGGGCAGGAAGTTCTGGATTTGGGGACGGGGAGCGGAGTTATTCCGCGCTATATGCATAAATACGGTGCGAGATGGACAGGAGCCGATATTTCGCCTGACCAAATTGAAATGGCGAAAGCTTTAACTCGGGAAAAAAATCTCGATATTGAATATTTAGTATGCCCTGCTGATGATATTGCGGCTAAAGATAATACCTTTGATGTTGTAACGGCCTGTCAATGCTTTTGGTACTTTCCGATTAAGACCACTATCCCTGAAATCAAGCGTGTTCTAAAACCGCAGGGTAAATTTGCCATTTTGTCCATGATGGGTTTGCCAAGGGAAAGTGAAATACTGGCGAAATCAGAAGAGCTTGTTTTGAAATTCAACCCTTCATGGAACAGCAGCGATTTTGACAGAAAAAAACCTGAACCGCCTGACTGGTTAGAAAATAACTTTTCCATAATCGCATTGCATGATTATGTTGAAAATGTACCCTTTACTCGTGAGAGTTGGTGCGGGCGGATGAGGGCTTGCCGTGGTGTGGGCGCATCTTTAGCGCCCGACTTAGTTAAACAGTATGATGAAGAACACTACATGGCTTTATGTGAAATAGCCGAAGATACTTTCGAAATCCCTCACCAATTCTTATTCCAAATTTATGAACCGATAAAATAGAATAGCCCTTACACCTCATTCCCGACAACCTGTTCCAGCGTCTGTTGCAAACGTATTGCTTTAACCTCTGAATTAACCGTATAAAGCACCTCAGCAGCCTGCACATGCGAATTATAATTAAACGGTGTCATCGACGAGCAATATGCCCCTGCTCCGCCGATTGCAATCAAGTCACCGATCTCAGGTTCCGCAATTTTTCTCGGAGTACTTAAACCTTCTGCATCAAGGCATTGTGAATCACCGCTTTCACAACATCTGCCCACAAGAACAGCTTGATAATCATCATTAATTACATTGAACTCAGAAGAAAGCAAATCACCTTTCTTCGAAACTACATAAAAAGGATGTCTGGAAGCATAGAAAAGCGGGCGCGCATTAAGTTCCATGCCGCCGTTTAAAACCAAAAAGTTAAACCCTTCATCTCCCGTTTTCTTTTTATCAATAACACTTGTCAGAACAAACCCCGCATTTGCCATGACATAAGTACCGGGTTCGATTTCCGCTTTTAGTTTGCGGGTTGTCCGTCCATAGAATTCCTCGATTTTTTCCTTTATATATGTCCCAAGGCTCACGATATCAGCCGCATATTCATCAGGCATCCGCGCTTCTTTCAGACCGCCGCCGAAACTAATCGTTTCAGCATCGGGAAAATAATTTTCTAAAATAGCAATTTCCAAATCAATATTGCTTTTCCAAACAGAAGAATCAGCCCCTGAACCGATATGTACATGAACATGGTCGAAAATAATCCCATTACTTCTCGCATAATCATTAGCTTTACTGATATCAGATAAATGAATGCCGAAACATGAATACATATCCCCTGTATTGCGGGTTGCCGATTCGCCCGATCCGACACCGGGGT
>JGI24695J34938_10003054_pt1 | contig 11995 bp, 9 predicted proteins | sample TergutCo191P3_FD_34938 | JGI IMG/M metagenome (IMG submission 34938) | reverse complement strand
TTGTCATTATTAATAATGAATCAGGATTGGAATTGGCTGTCTTTGTACGCACTCTCTATGGAGGAATCGTAGAAACCGGAAGACAGATTACAATACCGGTAGATAGAATAGAATCTGTCGGAACTGATGTCGAAATAGAAGTGATAGAAAGATCCAAACTCAGGAACCTAAGAGAATATCCAGGCAAAGATGTTCAAAGATATGATTACTTTGTTAATGTTGTCCGGCCGTTGAACAACCCGACACCGGTTACCCCTATTCAAATCCGAAAGAGATCATCGGAAGAACTTGCGAATAACGTAACGCCGGAAAAATCTGTTCTTGTCAGATTTAGTTATCATGACTGGCCGCAGGTAAGATCAACTGTATCAGTTTTTACAGGCGCTGTCGGCAGTGAGAATCCGATTATCAGGCTAAACAACGGAGACCCCGATCAATTAGTGCCTATGCCTGTCGGCGGAACATTTGTCTCAGTAAGATATACAATTGCCAACAGAAGCGGAATAACAAATCATGTATACCCGCAATACGGTAATATTAATCAAATGAATGACAATAAATTCTTTATTAATGTTTTTCCGGATCATTTAGAAGTTGAATTTAACGTACCGCGCCTTGACAGGGTTTTTAGTGTATCCCGCGAGGCGAGCAGCCCCGCGACAAACGGTACTCTCCGCGTAATTAATAACAGCAGCGTACAAATAAATATCCGATCACAAACCGGAACAGAAGCGGCGGACAGGCCGATTATGGGAGTTGGGAACAATAGTCTTGTAACAAGAGAAAACCAAAGGAATTTTATAGTAAGCCCCGGAAGATATAATTTCCGCGCTGCAATGTACGGAGAAGAAACAACATCAATCGCAAGGTTAGAAAATATCGGGATTGAACCCGGAATGATTTACACATGGTATGTCAGCGATCAAAGAAGCGCGTGGGAAACAAGAGTAAACATGGATGTACCAAGAGAGATAAGAAATCTTTTTCAGTCATGGATATTTGAAACAAAACCGGAAGAAGTAAATATGTTTCTTAGAATAACATCGACAGCGAATGAAGTGCAAAACGGCAGGTACTCAGTCGGCAGAACAGCAAGAAACGGACAGTTGAATTTACCGGACAGAGACATCGAAAATATTATCCGCGGCTTAACAACAGATAACGCAAGAAGGGTTTTATTAACATTCGAAGCGGAAAAAGAAGGGTATTATTCCGTTTCTCAGGCTATAAGCGCGGCTGACCTGTTGAACGCTGGTTCTATATTCAGGCCTCAGGTTTTTGAACTTGAACGAATACAGGAAAATCCGAATGCGGATATTATAATTGGCGATCCATTAATAAATTAATTATGTTTCCCGCAGCGGCGGTTTTTTTAGGATGTATAAATTGAAAAATTTTTATTTAATTTTGGCAATTTTAATATTTTTATCATGCGGTTCCGCGCCTCAGTTTAATAATAACGAAGAAGCTGAGAGCGAAGAACGGATGCAGACAGCTAAAATAACATTTTATAATTATTCAAGAGAAGATGTTTATTTAAGGCTCGTGAACCGGGAAAATGTCGAAAGAAATATTGGAAGCATAAACAGAGACGAAAACGGAAATATCAGACAGAAGGATTCGTTAATACCCGCAGGCGGAAGCGGCGAATACATAATAGAAGCCGACAGGTATCAAATTGTTTTAAAAAGAGATCAGCGCGGACTGCTTGACGCTGATTTTAATGAATACGAACCGTTTGATTTTCCGCCGTCAAAAGAAGGATATGTAATACATCTTTTTCCAGCCCATGAAAGAAAAACAACAGTCAGAATAACATCGGTAAATATTAAAGACGGTGTCAGCGATTCGGTAAATCCCTCTTTAGATATTTATTTCAGCGATGATATGATCAGAGCAACAGTTGAGGAGAACATTGAAGTAACAGGAGACAGCGGCAGTAATATTAAACTGCGGATGGAATGGCGAAACAATCGATGGCTTACAGTGTATCCGGCGGAAGCTCTTAATGCTTCAGCAAGATACAGACTCAGAGTTGGTATCGGAGCGCGTAACACAGAAGGTGACCGCCTTATGGAATCTGCGGAAATTCAATTTGCCACTGGAAATCTTATCTCTGATATACCGCAGTTTAATTTAGAGTCTATAAAGTTTGACAATTCAATACCGGGCTTTGTCAGGATCGACTGGGAACTCCCGTACGGCGCGGACGGCTCCGAAATTATTCTGCCTAACAGAAGAGATGATCTTCAAAGAAGAACCAATTATACGTTTTCTGTCGAAGACGGCAATTCTGTTGTATTTAAAATTCTTCCGTACAGAGTCAGCCCTAACGGAAATAAAATGTATAACCAAGTTGATTTAGAGTCGCCGAATATGAGCCTTCCCCGGCTTATAGCCTCCGGAGTCAGGATAGCGCATAATATCATGTATAATACCGCAGGCCGCCTTGAAGTCGCTTTCACTTTTTATTTAAACAACAATGCATTAAATGTTAATAACATGGTATTTTTATTAAAAAATAATATAACAGATACCAGCCTTACGGAATTAAACACAAGAAACAATTTTACTTACAGAACGATTAATCCAGGCGAAAATATAAACTGGAATTTTCCGGAACAGAATGTCACCTACTATTTAATGCAAGGCAATTTTATAATTTATTCTTTTAACATCAAAAGCCCGTCAGAAACGGAAATAAAAGCGGAAGCTGACCGAAGAACAGCTCAGGCTGAAGCTGAAAGACAGGCAAGGCAGGCCGAAGCAAACAAAAGGGCGGCTGAAGCAAAACAAAGGGAAACACAGGCTGCCTGGGACGATTTTTGGGATTACTTTCTTGGCGATGACTTCTGGTTTGGTTACGGCGAGAGATTTGGAAGTGTCGGAATTAATATAGGTACTTCATTTGCGACGCCTCTTTTAATAGGAAATATAAATTTTACCATTCCAATATTGCCTTACACATTTATAGAAGCAGGCATAGATATTGGTTTATTACATGGAAATACAGGTTATAAAGTAATATATGACGTAAGTTATTTTTCCGTGTTTTATTACGGCCGTTTAAATGTATTTGTACCGTTTGATTATGATATTGGCGGCTGGTATTTTGGAATCGGCGGCGGGTTTTCAGACGCAAGGTATAAATTTCCAGAGGCGGAAGCAAAAATACAAACAGGAGCCATGGATTTTACAACAGGGCTTTTTTTTGGTGAAGAACACTGTTTCAGAATTGGTTATACATTACGCACAAATTTTACAACCGGCGTTAACCACCGCATAACATTAGGCTATGCCTTTAGAATAGGGAGTTAAAATATATGAAAAAAATAATTATTTTTTATTTTCCATTTTTATTTTTATTGTCGACATGCGCGCTTGAAGGAGCGAATGTAATAGGACCTGCAGGCGGCTTTGTGTTTTATGACAAAGGTTATTACAGCGATGGGTGGCGTTATATGGAAGGAAGCCTGGTAGACGCAGGAGAAGCGACATGGAGCGGTGCTATTAAAATAGCCGCAGAATTTTCACAAGGCGGATATTCTGATTGGTTTCTGCCGAACATGAATGATTTAGAACAAATGATGGAAACAGCGATTTTTTCATTTGAAGAAAGTGAATATAATTTTTATGATGAGTTAACCAAAATTGTTGGTTATTGGTCATCAGATTATAATTCTTATGTTTATCGTAAACGTTTTACAGTATATACATATTCAGATTACGGCTATACAGATAAAAATTATTATGTTCGTCCCGCACGCAGATTTTAAAGAGCGCGAGGGTGGCAGGAACCAAATTAATTCTGTATCGTTAGGTGACATGAGCGCGCTGACTACGCATTCTCTTTCAATTCTCTTAGTTCATGCAGTGTGCGGAGTTTCCAGATTGCTTTTTCCTGAATCTGCCTGACTCTCTCTCGCGTGATCCCTAAAAATTTTCCGGTTTCTTCGAGGGTAAGGGGGTTTTCACCTGTAAGGCCAAAGCGAAGCTGGATTATTTTCATTTCTCTTTCGGATAACTGCGAGAGGATACCTCCCATTGTTTCCTGCAGGGTCATGGAAAAAACCATTTCGAACGGTTCCGCTCTTATGTCATCTTTTATTAGGTCTGCTAAGCGCGTAAGGTTTCCGTCGTCGACAATGGTGTCAAGGCTTGTCGTCTCCTGAGAGAGTTTGACAATTTCTTTTACTTTGGCGACAGAGACGCCGAGGTATTCGGAGAGTTCTTCTTCGTTGGGATCGCGGCCTAAGTCCTGCGTTAGCTGCTTGGCGACATAGTAACATTTTTTAATTGTGTTAAGCATATGAATCGGTATGCGTATAACGCGGCCTTTGTCGGCGATGCTTTTAATTATCGCCTGTCTGATCCACCAAGTGCCGTAAGTTGAAAAACGGCAGCCTCTTGTGTAATCAAAACGTTCGACCGCCTCGATAAGGCCGATATTGCCTTCGTCGATCAAATCCAAAAGCGATAATCCGCGGTGCTGATAATTTTTCGCGATAGAAACCACTAGACGCAGGTTCGCGTTTATCATCATATTTTTATAATGTAAAAGCGCGTTTTCCAGCGCGGTTTTTTCTTCACTGCCGCACGATTCTGTTTCGGTATTTAAGGAATTTTTCTTTTTATCGGATTCATGTTCTTTTAACTTGGAACGCAGGCTGATAATTTTTTCGCCGATATTCTGCTCTTCCTGAAGCGTCAAAAGCGGGAACTTGGAAATTTGCCTGAAGTAAAGCGCGAGAGGATCAGATTCTTTTTGAGGCTTGATTCTTTTTTGTGTTTTATCCGGAAGTTTTCTGGACTTCTTGCCTATCTTTTCAATTCCAATCTCCATTTTTCTACAACTCCTTTTGTATCATGACCTTGGCGCCGATGCCGGGTCCAACGGCAGGTCATTGCGGAAAACCATGAAAAATAACTGCGGGCGATCCGTCACTGCGTTAATTCCCAGTCTTCCAATTTCCATTCCTGATGTTATTCTGTCTCCTACATTTACAGTAATTGTTTCGCAGCCGCCGTACATATAAAAATATCCTCCAGCCGCCTCTATAATTACCACTCTGCCGAACTTCCGCCACGGACCTGCGGAAACTACACTGCCCTGTGTTAAGCTTCTGACTGATTCGTGCTGTGCGCCTTCTACTACAACGCCCATCTCTCCTGTCATGTAAGTGATTAACCTCGGCGTTACCGGCCAGCGCAGCGCGTAAAGTCCTCCTGCAGGCGTATTCGCGGGAGGAACAGGAGATGCTGCAATTTGTCCCGGCACTTTTATTACATCGCCGGCTCTTAACGAATGACTTGCGGAAAATCTATTTATATCGAGTAACGCTTGTAAAGTTATTCCGTGCGCGCGGGCAATGCCGTAAAGCGTATCGCCGCGTACTACCTGATAATCAATTAAAGGCGAAGTAGTTACAACAGAAGACAAAATTGAACCTGCCGGTGAAGCTGACTCTTCGGTCTGAGGTATAACAAGCCTTCTTCCGACAAACAGCCTTGAAGGATCGGTAATATCATTTGCGCGCATCAATTCATTGGCATTGACTCCATAAAAACGGGAAATAGAATAAATTGTTTCGCCTCTTGTAACAACATGGATCAAGTCCTCCGCGGCAAGCGCTCCGGGGAAAAGGACGCATGCCATTAAAAAAATTAAAACTGTTTTTTGTAAAAGGTTCACGGCTCTTCATTATCGGCAGAAATACCCAAAAACTTGAGGGGGGCGGATTTTTATGGTAGAATGAAAAATTATACGCTAAAAGGAGCGGACATGAGCGAATACAAAAGACCAAGCTGGGATGAATATTTCATGGAAGTGTGCGAAGCGATTTCCAAGAGGGCGACATGCGAAAGAGGCAGATCCGGCTGCGTTATCGCGAAAGACAAACAGCTTTTGGTAACAGGTTATGTAGGCGCTCCTGCGGGGCTTCCGCACTGCGACGATGTAGGTCATCAATTTAAAAAAATGCTCCACGAAGACGGCAAGGAAACTACCCACTGCGTAAGGACTGTCCACGCTGAGCAAAACGCAATCTGTCAGGCGGCGAAGCGCGGCATTTCAATCGACGGCGCTACTTTATACTGCAGAATGACCCCCTGCAGAACCTGCGCGATGCTGATAATAAACTGCGGAATAAAACGGGTTGTCGCTCAGCGCCGTTATCATGACTCAGGTGACTCGGAAGCGATGTTTAAAACCGCCAAGGTCTCGCTGGAATATGTGTTTGATGAGCTGCAGCAATACGAAAATCAATAGAAACAAATAGGATCAAACTCAAACGTGCGTCTCGATTAAAATCTGCGCTTGTTTAATCTCTCATTGTTTCATAACCCGCTTCAAGAATTATTCGGTACTTTAAATAAATTTCTTCTAATGTGTGGACAGGGCCGGGAGCGCGGAAACGTTTTCTAAGAGCGCAGGCGCCTCTTCTTTCGATAAAAAAATCGTAGATAGCGCGCGGGTCGCGGTCATTAACATCGGGGTAGATTGGAGTGGAATCAAGATAGGTTCGAACCTCGCTGTGGCTCACTGATGTTACGCCAAAACGTTTTAATCTTGTGCGCACCTGCATTATCTCTTCGTATGAAAGACCAAAAAGAAATTCTTCCAAAGCCCACCTTGTCTTGTCGTTTGTGGATTCTTCTTTTAAAAAATCCTCCCATTCTGTTTCAATTCCCATGTCGATGGAGATTCGTAAAAGTTCCGTATTGCCGTCCATTGTGCCAAAGCTTGGAGGAGATGAATCTCTTGCAGTCCACAGCGACGATAAAGCCATAAGGTGGCGGATGCTGCGCTGATCCGTGCCGCTGTCCCAAAGGGCGATTAAATCTTCGGCTAACTTTGATTTTGTTGCCGCAGAAAAAGTCGGATCCTCAAGGCACGAAAAATAAACATCTTCCGCCATTAAAGTGAAAACAACGGAAAAAGAAATATGTCTGCACTTAACATTTAACTCATGATTTCCTTCTGTGAGCCTTGTCAAAAGGTAAAAAGCGTGAAACTTTGCGACAAGATAACACCGGACAGCGGCTACTTTAGCCGGTGTTCGCAGAAGATGATTTGTCGAAGAGAAAAATAATAAAGACTCAGTCAGTTGATTTTCGTTGGCAAGAACATCTTTTACATATCTTGTTTCTTTTATTGAAGGATAATCAAAAACCGCGTTCCCAAGATTTCTAAGCCGCCTGAACCGTTCATGCACAAGTATATAATCCTGCGGGTTTCGCTCTTTAAGCCAGTCTTCGATTTTACTGATCAGAAGTTCGTCATCTTCGGTTAATATATCATTATTATCAGAAAGCGCCGGCGCGGGAAACTGCGTTGCATGAGGTGGCTGAACCATAATTTATCATTATACCAAACAAAAGGCTAATTGACAAATTATTTTTTAAATGTGAAAAAAAGCAAAAAAAGATTAAATAATTCCAAGCATTAAACAATTATGATTATTTTAGAATAACGCTTGTATACCCGCTAAGAGTTAAAATGCTTCCGTTAAGAGAAGCAGCGCCTTTCCCCGCAAAGCCTCTGTTAATTTTAAAAATTATATCTGTGTATAAACTAAGATCTATGTTCACTTCATTGCCGCCGGTGTTATGAAATACCGCTGCTTTGCTTCCGTTATAATCTGAAATAAAACCGCCGAATGTAGTATATTGCGAAAAATCAAGCGGTTCGATGATTCCTCTTGCGATCTCCGGATTCGCGTTTCTGAGGGCGATAACTTTTTTATAATGATTTAAAAGACTGTCTTTATTTGATAATTGATTTTTAACAGTTCCGTTTATCTGATTCGCTTTATCATATGTAGTGCCCGCGGGATCTTTCACTGTATCATTATCACCCCATAGCATCGCGAGTCTTCTGTTGGAATCTGTATTCGCGCTTCCTCTTGATCCCTTCATTCCGATTTCTTCACCGTAATAAATAAAAGGGCTGCCGCTTGATAAAATATATAAGTTAGCTGCAATGTGCATAATATAATCATTAACAGGAAGAAAGCCCGCGGCCCTGTCCATGTCATGATTGGAAATAAAAGGATTTAAAACCGAGTTAGAATTTTTATTTAAAACCTGTCTTTGATACAGCGCAAGTCGCTCGGCAAACTCTGTAACATCGGCGATTCCCATCGCGGTATAATAAACATCACCCGATGATCCTGACATTCCAAAATCAAAACAATTTACAGCTTCGTAATAATTTTGTATTGATACATTTCCTGACCAGTTCTCGCCGACCAAATACACATCTTCTTTTATTTTTTTGCATTCATTGTTAAACCATTTTAAAAAATTTATATTCCTGCTGTCCTCGCCAAGAAAAAAATATTTAACAGCGTCAAGCCTGAAACCTCCAACCCCTTTATCAAGCCAGAACTTTACAATGTCCATGATTTCGCGGCGCACATCGGGATTATCAAGGTCAAGCTCCGGCATACGCGGCGAAAAATTTCCTTCGTAATAATATTGAACGCCTCCGGGGGCTTTTTCAAACTCGTACCATGTTCTTCCGGAGATTTTTTCGGTTTCTAAATCGTAATATTTTGCGATTGGATCGTCAAAATTTCCGTTTTTTACGGCGTTTTTTGCGTCCAAAAACCATTTATTATCCGAAGATGTATGATTTAAAACAAGATCGATTATTAATTTTATTCCTCTTTTATTACATTCGGCGACAAGCTCTTCAAAATCTTCCATTGTGCCGTAACGCGGATCGATCCTATAATAATCGGTCACATCGTATTTATGATAACTTGGAGAGGGCATCACAGGCATTAACCAAATTCCTTCTATTCCAAGGCTTCTGCCGGACGCAGGATCTCCGTCATTAAGATAATCAAGCCTGTTGATAATTCCGCGGAGATCGCCTGTTCCGTCTTTGTTTGAGTCGGAGAACGCCCCGACAAAAATTTCATAATAGGTGCGGTAGTTATCTGCAACAACTCTTGTGTCAAGCTCCTTGTCCAGCACTCTGTATTCACAGCCGGCGAAAACTACAAGTATCAAAACGAAAAGTAATAAAGAACAGTTTTTTTTCTTCTTCATATTTTACTTAACTTTTGACAGCGCCCGCCGTAACTCCTTCGATATAAAATTTCTGCATTGAAAGGAACAATGTTACAATCGGAATCGCGATAAACAAACATCCTGCGGCGAAAATCGTAAATACATTCGAATCCACCCTTTGCCCGTACAGCATGTAATAAAGGCCTACGGCTGTTGTGTGCAAATGGACATTCTGCTCGCCAAGAATTATCCGCGCGAAAATAAAATCCATCCACGGCGCCATAAACGCCATGAGAGCCGTATAGACAATGATCGGCCTTGATATGGGCAGGATAATCGAAAAGAATATTTTAGACTGCATCGCTCCGTCAATTTTCGCGGCTTCAATCAAAGAATCAGGAATTGTGTCAAAGAAACCTTTGGCGATATAAAATCCAAGCCCCGAACTGACTGAATAAACTAATATTAAAGCGAATAAAGATTGAGTGAGCCCAAGCGCTTTTAAAATATAATAAATCGCTATCATCGACATAAACCCCGGAAAGAGTCCGAGTATCATCGCGATGTTCATTATCGGTTTTCGCATTTTAAAACGCATCTTGCTCATAACGTACGCGGTGCATAATATTAAAAAAGTAGAAAGCGTTGTGCTGAAAACCGCGACGGTGAGCGTATTTGTCACCCATCTTCCAAATTGAGTAGTTGTAAAAAGCCGTTTAAAATTTTCGAGCCCGAAGTTTTTCGGGAAATAATGCGACACGACAATTCCGATTAAATCGCCCTGATCGTTATACTCAACCCTGAACGCGCTGAGCACTACCCAAAGAGTAGGATACAGCCAGATAACAGCCAAAATGATCAGCGCGATATGCGCGAATGTAAGAGAAACCGCTCTGCCCGCTTTTATTGAATGAACTTTGCTTGTTTTGATCATTGGAATCTATCCTCCTCTTTATAAGCTCTGGATCTGCGGTATGTAACAAGCGTTATTACCGATGTGCAAAGGAATGTTAAAATTCCGATTACAGATCCAAGGTTGTATTCTCTTTCATCGACAGATAATTTATACAGCCATGTAACAAGAAGATCAGTGGAGCCGGCTTTGTAACCGCCCGGGAAACGCGGCGCTCCGCCTGTAAGAAGGTAAATAACATTAAAACTGTTAAAGTTTCCGACAAACGATGAAATAAGATACGGAGTGGTAATAAATAATATATAAGGCATGGTGATTTTTACAAGGATTCTGAATTTACTCGCGCCGTCTATTCTTGCCGCTTCGTATAAATCCGCGGGAATATTTAAAAGTATTCCTGTTGTCATGAGCATTGTAAAAGGAACGCCGATCCAGAAGTTAGTAAGAATAATTGTAATTCTTGTTCTTAATACATTGTTAGATTCCGCGAGAAAAGAAATCGGCTCGTTTGTAAGGCCAAGGTTCATAAGCATTGAGTTAAACGGGCCAAGTTCACCGAGCAGATTCCTTACAGCAAGCAGTGAAACAAACTGAGGCATCGCGATTGTTAAAATAAAAACCGTTCTCCAGAGCGCTTTGAATTTTACGCCTTTCATGTTTATAAGAATGCCTAAGAAAATTCCTCCGAAGTAACAGGTAAAAGTGGCGAATATTGTCCATGTCACAGTCCAGCCAAGTACCGGAAAGAACCGCTGTCCTATTTCGCCTGTCTGCGTAAAAAGCGCGGCCAGATTCGTAAGTCCGACCCAGTCAAATAAAACTTCTCCCTGATGCTGACTGTCAAAGTTTGTAAAAGCGATAAAGATCATAAAGACTGTCGGCATTATCGTAAATATTGTAACGCCGATAAAAGTAGGAGTAAGAAGCGTTACATTAAATCTGTTATCAAGCAGATCCCTTACATCTTCACGGAAGGTAAATGTTTTGCCCTTCGACTTCATGTCACATTCCGCTTTATACGCGCTCTTCAAATTGCTGAGATAGAGCAGAATGAAAAGCACAATTATACAGATTGTAACTACGCCGAATAACAGCATGAGCATTGAATCATCGGCGCGCGTGAATATATCGCCTTCGTTTGTACCCAGTGTTCTGAAGTTTACAAGCGCTTTGTAGCCAAGCGGAGTGTTGTTCACTTTTGGGCAAAGCGCCATAAACGAGACGAACCCCGCTTGAAATAAAAGATAAAGAAAACCTTTAACAATCTGTTTATGATAAAAATTGCCGAATCCCATAATCAAATGAGACATTTTTACAGAGAAGCCGCCTTTGACAAAACGATTGGCAAAATCAACAAAAAAGTTTTTAAATCCCATAACAAGAGAAACGGCGGCTCCTTTAAAAAAAGCACCTATCCCGATAAAAAAACCAAAAAAAGAATTAACATGTTTTTGAACCTGCGCCATAAATAAACACACCCCTTAAATAAAAAGCTCCCGCAAAAAATCAGCGCAGGAGCTTTGATTTAAAACCTTAAATTTTCATTCCAAATTCCTTATTCCGGTCTTCTTCCTGTTTTCCAGATGGCTTCTATAACCGACATTCCGTCTTTAATCTTCGCGGTTGTATTGTACATCGGATTGCCGCTTGTATCTTTCGCGTTAATTAGAATGTCAAGCACAATAGCAGGCGCTCCCTGCGAATAATACCAGTTGTTCATTCTTGTATTCGCGCCGAATGGCTGAGCTCTTCCCGAGTCGAACATTTCAAGCTGAATGCGGGCGACTAATCCTTCTAGTGTGTCCGCTTTGATCCCTGCGAATTCTGTCCTTGCGTTTTTATACGCAGGAAGGTTATTGATTTCATTAAAGGCCTGTTCCTGAACATCTTTGCTGGAAAGGTATGCTAATACCTGCTGTACAAACTCGGCTTTCTTGTCGCCTTGCGCGTATTTTTTCATTACGAACATTACAGTATCCGCGAATGTGCCGGACTTCATTTCTGTTCCCGCCTCAGTACTGGTACCCGCGACATCGGCGGCAGTCAGGGNAAAATGCGGAAGGG
>JGI24695J34938_10003052_pt1 | contig 11995 bp, 11 predicted proteins | sample TergutCo191P3_FD_34938 | JGI IMG/M metagenome (IMG submission 34938) | reverse complement strand
GCTCCGTTTAACAGCATAAACCCCGACGAACAAATCGTAGTAACAGTCATTATCGAAGCGTCATCTTTTCAGGTTTGGAGAGCGTCGGCAGCTTCCGCGATTATATTTCAGGGGTATTTTGCGAATCAGGATTATCATACGGCTGCGCGGGCTTTGGGATTGCAGGATATTTTCAGGTAAGAGGCAGATATGAAACTTCGCGACATATTGGGAATAGATTATTTACTGCTTCTTCCTGTGCTGGTTTTGCTTGTATTGGGAATCTTGTTTATTTATTCGTCGGGAGTTAACTCTGACGGAATTTTAGTATCGGATGAATATTCCAGGCAGATAATATGGGCGTCGGTCGGACTAGCTGCGGCGGTAATTTTATCGTTTTTTAATTACAGGCGTTTTTATAATTTTGCACTTTACATTTATTTGATTTCGCTTTTACCTCTCTTGTATACGCTTTTATTCGGACATGTTATTTATAATGCTTCGCGATGGCTTAGAATAGGTTCTGTCGGAATACAAATGTCGGAGTTTGTAAAAATATCCGTAATAATTCTTCTTGCGCGTTTCCTTGCCGATACGGATCGCAACAGGGATTCTTTTACAAGGTTTTTAATCAGCTGTATAATTGTTTTTATTCCGATGGGGATAGTTTTGCTTCAGCCCGATCTGGGAACAGCTCTTGTATATATCGCGATTCTTATAACAATGATTTTTATCGGCGGAGTGTCGATGCGTTATGTGGCTTTTATGGTTTCGTGCATCGCGCTTACAGGTATTCTGCTTGTTCTTCCGCTGTGGCAGGAACATATACTAAGAAGATCAATACCGTTTCTTTCGGCTCTCTCCAATCTAAGAATAGTTATAATGATAATTATATTTTTTGTTTTAATAGCCGGTATCGCCGTTTTCGGATATTTAAAATTTAGAAAGCCGTATTTTTTTTGGATAATTTATTCGTCAGCCATTTTTATTTTTTCGGTAACAGCTTCTTATGCAGCCCGCATTGTTTTAAAACAATACCAGCTGATGCGCCTGATTGTTTTTCTCGATCCCAATGTTGACCCGCGCGGAGCAGGCTGGAATATTATTCAATCCGTAACCGCAATCGGAGCCGGAGGATTTACAGGCAGAGGCTACCTGCAGGGAACGCAAAGTCATTACCGCTTTCTTCCCGAACAAAGCACCGACTTTATATTTTCGATCTTTTCCGAAGAAGCCGGCTTTTTGGGCGGGCTTTTGGTTTTCGCGCTTTTTCTTTATATCTGTCATAGGTTAATTTTTATCATGAAAACCGTTAATGATCCGTTCGCAAAATATTTCTGTGCGGGTCTTGCCGGCATGATAAGTTTTCATTTTATAATTAATGTAGGAATGACAATGGGTATAATGCCTATAACCGGTCTTCCGCTTTTATTTTTATCGTACGGCGGCTCTTCGGTATTAACTTCCATGATAGGGATAGGCGTCGTATTAAGCATTTATGTTAGAAGGCATAACAGACCACTTTAAATTTAAAAATCTTTAATGGAGAACCGGGAATTGGGAATTGAACACGCTGAATTTATTGATCCGGTTAAAGAATTCGGAAGTCATCTATTAAAGATTGATAAACCCGCGCGTTATACAGGCGGCGAAATCGGCTCTCTTGCAAAAAAAAATAACAAAAGCGAATTAAAATCATTAATCGCGTTTCCCGATCTCTACGAAATAGGAATGGGAAATCAGGCGCTGCGCATAATTTATAACAGACTTAACAGCATGGGTATATTCTGCGATCGCGCTTTTGCTCCCGCGCCGGATTTTGAAAAATTGTTACGCGAAAGAAACCGCGCTCTTTACGGTCTTGATACAGGCATAAGTCTTGCAAGCGTTGATCTTTTAATGTTTACGCTTGGCTACGAACTTGGCTTGAACGGCATCCTTACAATGCTTGATGTTTCGGCAATACCTCTTCACTGCGAGGAACGAAATAATAATCACCCGATTGTTATAGCGGGAGGTCCCGCTGTTTCAAATCCAATGCCGTATTCGCCGTTCGTTGACGCGTTCTGGATAGGCGAAGCGGAAGACGCGTTTTTTGATCTTATGGCAGAAATTTCTCTGTTAAAAAAAGAAGGGCAGGGCAGGGGAGCGCTGCAAAAAAAAATCGCTTCTCATCCTAACATGCTGGTAAAAGGAAAAGAAAAAGTAACACGGGCAGTTTACAGCGGCTTTAGCGGCAGCAGTTCATTCGATGTATACCCGGTGCCGAGCATGAAAATAATTCATCATCACGGCTCTGTAGAAATAATGCGCGGATGCCCCAACGGGTGCCGTTTTTGTCACGCGGGATTTTGGTACAGACCCGCAAGGCAGAAAAAGAAAGAACATATTTTAAAACAAGTAAATGATATGGTAACAAAGGGCGGCTGGCAGGAAATAAGTTTGTCTTCGCTTTCCTCGGGTGATTATACCGGCATTAACGATCTTATAGAAAATTTAAATAAAGAGTTCGGCGGCAGGCATGTTTCGTTTCAATTGCCGTCGTTAAAAGTTTCAAGTTTCGCGCTTTCTATTTTGGAAAAAATTTCTATAACAAGAAAATCCGGCTTAACTTTTGCCGTAGAAACGCCTCTTGATTTATGGCAGATTTCTATTAACAAAGATGTTACCCGCGATTCGGTTACCGGGATTATTAACGAAGCAAAAAAAAGCGGCTGGAAAGGCGCCAAATTTTATTTTATGATAGGGCTTCCCTGCAAGGTTAAAGAAAGCGCCGTTTCCTGCGAAAGCAATGATATGATAATTTCTGAAGAAGACGCGATTGTTGATTTTATATGCGATGTCAGCCGTAAAACGAAGATGCATTTTAATATTAATGTCGGGATTTTTATTCCGAAGCCGCATACTCCTTTTCAATATGCCGAACAAATAGATTCGCAGACCGCTGAAAAAAAATTAAATTATATTCGTTCAAAATTAAAACCTCTCGGACATAAAGTCAGCGTGTCTGATTCCTTAATTTCTAGGATAGAAGGTCTTTTAAGCAGAGGCGGTGAAAAAGCGGGTTTTTTATGCGAAGAAGCATGGAAAGCGGGAAGCAGACTGGAGCCTTGGAATGAATTTATTGACAGAAACAAATGGCTAGAAATCCTCGAAAATAATTCCGATTATGTTAATTCCGTGTTCGCAGGCAAAAATGATAATATACCGTGGTCGTGTATTGATTCCTGTATAACGGATGATTATTTTAAGAATGAATTATTAAAATCACAAAAACCGGAAAAAACATTATCGTGCCGGGAAAAATGTTATCAGTGCGGAGTTTGCGCCGCAAACAGGAATTTATTACCGCAAGTAAATACGAACCAACACGAACAGAGTGAAATTGAAATAAAACAAAACATTGTTAACCATGTAAATAATGCGGTTAACGAAGTTAAGAGCGATCCTGTTATTTACAGAATTTTATTTATTTTTACAAAAAAGGGAAGCAGTGTTTTTCATGGGCATCTTAGTTTAATCGAAATTTTTTCTTTAGCGTTCAGAAGAGCCCATATTCCTGTTTTATATACGCAGGGGTTTAATCCTTTGGCTAAAATGGAATTCGCGTCTCCCTTATCAACAGGCATCAGCGCGGATAATGAATTCGCGATTGTAGATTTTAACCACGAATATTCGGCGGATACATTTATAAATGAGTTAAATAACAATCTTCCTGACGGTATATCAATTAAAGACGCGGAAATATTTGAAATTAAAAGAGGCGAAAAAAAACATTCGTTAAGCTCGCTCTTATGGGGTTTTGCCTACGCAGGTAAAGAAAAAATTGATTATGTTAACCATAAAGATGATAAGGCTTACAGACAAGCCAGACTTACCGATGACTGCGCAACATTATTTGATTTAAACCGGCGCGAAGTATTGGCAAGAAATATAATTAATAATGAAAAAGAATGGGTTTCTTATTTTGATGTATATAAATACCTGTATAAATAAGTAGACAGAATATACATTATGAATAGTAAAATCTGCTATCGGAGACTGCTGGTACATCGCAATAAAAATAAAAATATAAAAACCTGTTTGTAAAATTTGTGTAAAATGATCTAGAAAACTTATTGTTCGGGCAATTTAAAAATATTAATATGGGTAGGCTTGCTGAAAATCGATCTGAATACTCTGTTGTCATTTCCTTTTGCGACTATATACATAGAACAATAAACTTCGTTTCCGCCGCGTCTTGATACATCGGTATTTCTTTCGTTTGTTCTTAATTCCGGCGAATTTAAAAGACTCCTGTCAGGCGACGGATCGTTTATGGAGCGGTTTAAATAAATGTTTGTTCTTGGCGTATCTCTTAATGACGCGTACGGCTGTTCGCCGGGCGCTGTCGGAAAAACAATTGTTAATATTCCTCCGGAAAAAGGCAGCATGGAATTACTGCTTTCTCCTTCAAATAAAAGTTCATTATAATTACGGGATGTAAATATACTTTCTATCGATGTGCCGGATAAATTAATCGGGTCGGTGTACGGAAATATCGCGTTATAATCGCTGCGCAGATCGGCGTTAAAACCTGTATCGATGTACGGGCTTTCTCCTGTGTATAATTTGTAGTATATCGCGTAGTTTGTAAAATAATAAAATTCGGTCTGATTAATCGAAGGAATAATTATTTCGGCCTCGGTATTAAAGTGTTCGGTAATATTCGAAGCGGGCACTTGAGGCAGATAATAATACTCCTCTATTCCGCATGATATAAATCCGCAGAAAAGAAAAAAAGTTAAAAGCTTATAAAGCTTGATCATCTAACCTCTAGAGCAATTAATCTGTTTCTTGCAAGATTTTGCCAGAAAAGAATATTAGGGTTATTTGTATTATTGCGTTCCCATTGAAAATTTATTAACAAGGCGCGGTAAGAATCTATCGCGTCAGAAATATTTCCAAGCTGTTCATAAAGTCTTCCGATATTAAATTGAGCGCGGGGCGCGTCAGAGAATTCAAATTTATGTGCAGTGCAGCTTTTTAAGTATTCTATCGCATCTTCGATTTTTCCCTGTTCTTCGGCGGCGACGGCTGCGTTAAAAAACGCAATCGGTCCTATATATGTTTTTTCGCCTGCACGCGCGGAATTAAGCCATGCTTCTTCAGCCTGATTCCAGCTTTCTCTGCTTGAATAAATCTGAGCGATAATTGACCATGCTTTGCTTCCGGGAAATCCTTTTTTGCCGCCGGCGAAAAGCTTCAGTTTTTCTAATAGAGCGTTTACTGCGGCGGTGTTTTCATTCTCTCTTATATCCGCGCGGAGAGTTTCGAATTCTTCGTTTAATACTTCAACTTCGGCAATCGCCTTTTTATTTAACTGTTCTGATACAGCAATAAATACAATCAATCCTATAAAGAAAGCGGCAATTACGCCGAGAGCCGCAAATATCGCTTTTCTGTTTCTTTGGATGAAATCATTAATTTTATCCCCTGTTCCTTCTTTCTCTTTATTATTCTGCATGATCACTCCTTAGGCGTAATATTAAGCTCTTTTATCAATCTTGACAAATAAGTGCGCTGTATGACAAGTGCCTTTGCGGCTTCCGTCTGGTTCCAGTTTGTTTCGTCAAGTACCTTACGGATAAAACTTGTTTTAAAAACATTCAAAGCTGTTTTTAAATTTCTTTCATTATTTACTTCTTCGGAAGAAGTGTCAATTATTCCGTCTGACGAATGAGACTTTAAGAAAATATCATTGGGTCCGATCCATTTATTTTTACCGATAACGCAGGCGCGTTCTATGCAGTTTTGAAGTTCTCGTACATTGCCGGGCCACGAATACGAGAGCATGGCTTCCAGAGCTTCGCGCGAAAAACCTTCAAATTGTTTTTTTGTTTCTCTCATGTAAATTTTTAAAAAGAATTGAGACAGCTCCGGTATATCTTCCGGGCGCTGACGAAGAGGCGGAATATAAAGCGGCAGAACATTCAGGCGGTAATACAAATCCTGACGGAATTCGTTTTTCTGCACCTGCTCTTCCAGGTCTTTATTTGTCGCTGCAATAATTCTGACGTTTACAGAAATCGTCACATCAGAGCCGACTTTTTCGAATTTCTTTTCTTGAATAACGCGGAGAATTTTTACCTGTAGCGGCAGCGGCAAATCACCGATTTCGTCAAGGAAGATTGTCCCGCTGTTCGCCAATTCAAAGCGGCCTTTTCTGCCGGCGATTGCGTTTGTAAACGCTCCTTTAACATGCCCGAATAATTCGCTTTCCAATAAACCTTCGGGAAGCGCCGCGCAGTTAACTCTTACAAACGGAGCTGTTCTGCGGGGGCTTTTTAAATGTATCTGCTCCGCGAATAATTCCTTGCCGACTCCGCTTTCACCTAACAGCAGAACGGAAGAATCGGTCTTTGCGATTCTTTCGATAATTTCCAATTTTTCCAGAATGACAGGGCTCTTGGAAACAAAAGTATGATACTGATCCGTTTTCAGCCTGTCTTCCAAAATTTCAATTTTATTTTTTGCTTCTTCGATGCTTTTCGCGTTTACAATCGCAAGCGCCGCCTGATTCGCGAAAATTTCGAGCCATTCAATATCTTCCTGATTAAAGTCTTTCTCAAAATTTTTATTGATTACTTCCAATACGCCGATACAATCGTCTTTTACATTCATGGGAACGGCGATAATATTTTTGGATTTATAATTTATTTCTTTGCCGATGCTGCTTAAATGTCTTTTATCGTTATCCGTATCATTTACAATAACGGATTTTCTATTCTGCGCTACCCAGCCTGCTATTCCTTCGCCGAGTTTTAAAGTGAATTTTTTTACATCGTTTCCTTTGGAGCCGAGCGCGACTTCGAATTTTAACTCGCCTGTTTCCTTGTCCAGCAGCAAAAGACTTGAAGCCTGCGCGTCGGAAAGCCTTGTCGCTGATTCCATGATCTTCGATAAAAGACTGTGTATGTCCTTATAATTTGAATTTATAAGCGAGTTGATCTCTATAAGGGTATGAAATTTTTCAACATCAATATTCGAAAGCATGGACATCCTTAATTAAAGGAAAAATATTTATTCTTCCTGAGAATTTTTGGATTTTAGGATAGCTCCAAGCGTATAGGTTGAATCGGAAGACTCTTCCTCTGTCATATAACGGGAGAGTTCTTCTTTTTGCACCTTCTTCTGATAATCGCGGATCGAAAAAGCGACTTTTTGCTTATCGTTCTGCACTTCCAGTACAATCGCTTTAATTTTATCGCCTGTTTTATATTTTTTCAGAGCTTCATCAGGATCTTCATCGCGGTTTTCGACAAGATTGGTTTTATGAATTAAGCCTTCGATGCCGCCGGGAATCCGCAGGAACACTCCGAAATCCGTTACAGACGCGACTTCGCCTTCTACGGGAGAACCCGGTTTATGATTCTCGTTGAAATTTTTCCAGGGGTCTTCCGACAATTGTTTTACGCCTAGTTTGATATTCCGGTTATCCGAATCTACCGATATTACCATTACTTCAATTTCCTGACCTGCCGAAAGACCGAAGTTTTTGCTCTTCCTAGTCCACGACATATCATCGGAATGAAGGAAACCGTCGATGCCTTCTTCAAGTTCGATAAACACGCCTGCGTTTGTAACTTTAACAATTTTTCTTTTAATTCGGCTTCCGACAGGATATTTTGCTTCGATTGATTCCCAGGGGTTTTCCTGCACCTGTTTTAATCCGAGCGACACCCTGCCCGCCTGCAGATCGTAACCGAGGATCATACACTCGACAAGGTCGCCAGATTTTAGCATGTCCTGCGGTTTTTGAACTTTCTTTAACCACGAAAATTCCGAAATATGCGCAAGACCCTCGATGCCTTCTTCGAGTTCGATGAAAGCTCCGAAGTCTGTCAGTTTTGTTACCTTGCCTTTGACTATATCGTTAACATGATACTTTTCTTCGAAGTGAACCCAAGGATCGTCGCTGTAATGCTTTAAAGAAAGATTGATTCTTTTTTCCTGACGATCTATGCGGATAACTTTTAATTTTATTTCCTGTCCTTTTTTGACAAAATCTTTCGGGCGGGTAACATGCCCCCAGCTCATGTCGTTGATGTGAAGAAGACCGTCAAAGCCGCCAAGATCGATAAACGCGCCGAATGAAGTAAAACTTTTCACCGCTCCTGTAACATCTGTTCCGATTGGAGTGTTCTCGAAGAAATCGTTTCGTTTTCGATCGAGGTCTTCTTCCATGAACTTGCGCCTGTTAACAACGATATTTATTTTTCCGTCGGAATAAAGTCTTTCGACATAAACTTGAATTTTAGTATTTAATATTTTTTCCGGTTTTTCCAATTTTTGAATATCAGCCTGGCTTACCGGAAGAAAAGCGTGAACGCCCGCTCCGAGATTTACATCGAAGCCGCCTTTAACCTGTTTTTCGACTTTTCCGTCAACGGCTTTTTTGTCCGTAAACGCCTGCCGTAAATTTTTCCAGAAAAGTTTTGCGTCGGCTTTTTGTTTGGAAACAATGACTTCGCCGTGTTTGTTTTCTTTTGCGATCAAAATAACTGGCACTGTTTCGCCGATATTTGGAATTTCGGTAAATTCCGTTATGGGAATTTTTCCTTCCGATTTGTAACCTACGTCAATGAATACTTGATCCTGAGTTACCTGTACGACCTTGCCTTCGACAAGCTGCCCTTCTTCGAGCTGCTCAAGCGATTTTAAATATTCTTCCTGTAATTGCGTTTGAATATTATCTCCGTCTTTCGTGTGATTCGAATCTGCCGGACTAGTGTCCGTTCGCACTTCCCTATCTGCCATAATCTTTCTTCCCTTATAAGTTAGTCTATCTTCTCTATCAATTTGTCATAAACTTGAATAATGGTCAAGTCACTGGTGTCTAAATAATGCACTCCTTTTACTAATTTTAAGCTTCCTTCTTTTTTATGTTTGTCAATCTCGTCGCGCTGTAAAATGGCGATTTTTATCTCCTGTAGAGTCAGATTGGAAACCCCCTGATCAAAACGCCGTTTTGCTCTTGCATCGGCGCTTGCGTCAAGATAAAAACGATGCTCAGCTCTGGGGAAAACGACAGTCGTCATATCCCTGCCTTCTACGACGATATTTTGTCCTTTAGCGAGCGAGCGGATAATATCGTTTATAATATGCCTTACAGGAACAATTGCCGATAACGGCGCCGAAAAACGGTCGATTTCGTCGGTATGCAAAAGTTCCGTGACATTTTCGCCGTTTAAATAAACGTTTGTTTTTTGGTACGAAATATCGAGTTTTTTCGCAAATTCTACGACTTTTTTACTTTCGCTGATGTCGATATTGGCGCGCAGACAGGCTAATGTAATTGTCCTGTATAATTTTCCCGAGTTAATGTAAGTAAATTCCTTTTTTTTATTTATTGTGAGTTTTTCCGCCAATAGCTTGGCGATAGTGCTTTTCCCCGAACTAGCCGGTCCGTCAATTGCAATTACCATTTTTTGCCTCCATAATAATTGATATAAGAAATTTTATCGCAAACCATACAACCTTACGAACTTCCGCTTTGATAACTTTCTTTTTGTTCGTATTGGTTTATGTCTGTCCGCGGTAAAAGATTAAAAATTTCGTCATTAGTTAATGATCTGGATTCACCCTGAGACAGCGCGCCTAATGATACTTTGCCGATTCTGATTCTTTTTAATAAACTCGGATGCAGATGGAAATGCGAAAAAACCCTTCTGATTTCGCGGTTTTTACCTTCGATAAGGATTATCTTTAATTGTTTGCGACCTGTTTTTTCCGCGAGTTTGGCTTTGTAAAATTCGCCTTCGATTGCTACGCCGCTGTTGAAAGCATCGACGACTGTATCCGGAATTACTCCTGTGGCTTCGACGATGTATTCTTTTTCCAATTCGGAACCGGGATGACCTAGTTTGTTCGCAAAGCTACCGTCGTTTGTAAAAAAAATTAATCCGCAGGATAAAAAGTCGAGTCTTCCCACACTGTATAATCTTTCTTTATTTGCTGACGGAAGAAGGCTCAGCGCAAGAGAGCGGCCTTGAGGATCGTTAGAAGTGCAAATGTATCCCGGAGGTTTATTTAATGCAAGATATAGTTTTCGGTTTTCGAGCTGGACTTGTTTACCGTCAAGATGAATTACATCACCCTCCTCTACTTTGCTTCCCAGCGCGGTGACAGTAACGCCGTTTACGCAGACTCTTCCCGAAGCGATAATTTCTTCCGACGCTCTTCTTGACGCAACTCCCGCATGAGAGAGAAAAACCTGCAGTCTAATACCTTTCTCCTTCAAGTTCGAATTTTTCAATATCGCTTTCTCCGAGTTTTGGAAGTTCAGAAATTGAATTTAAATGAAATTGTTTTAAAAATTCTTTTGTGGTTCCGTATGTTACGGGACGGCCGGGAATATCTTTTTTTCCGGCTTCCCTTACAAAACCTTTTTCCAGAAGAAGGCGGATCATATTGTCAGCTGACACTCCGCGTATTTTTTCTATCTCCGCTCTTGTTACAGGCTGCGAATACGCGACTATGGCGAGTGTCTCCATCGCGGCGCGCGAAATTTTTCCTTCGTTTTTTTTCCCGTAACGTTCCTTTAAATTATCCCAATACTCGCGCTTAACCGAAATCACAAGACCGCCGCCGATCCGCGAAACTTCAAGTCCGCAGTCCGAGACTGAGTAACGTTCGTTTAAATTTTCAAGCGCCGCTGTCACAGTTTCTTTTGATAATCCGCAAATACGCGCGATAGCGCCTTCGTCAATAGGATCGCCTTCCATGTAGAGGACAGCTTCTACAAGCGCTGTTTCTTTTTCGATATTTTCTGTCATATATCCCCGCTTGGCTTGATGAGTATATCACCAAAGAGCCGGTGTTGAAAGATAGTAATCATACGGAACTTGGCGGCTTCGAGAACCGCCAAAAAAGCGCAGACTATTTCCAGCGCACCCGGGCGTATAATCAGTTCTGTAAAGAGGCATTTGCCTTTATTTTCGAGGAATTCGTTAAGCAGAGTTGTTTTTTCGTTTACCGAAACTTCTTCGTATAAATCGATTATTCTCTCGGCGGGAAGATTTACAGTCAGCGTAGAAAAAGTTTTTACTAGATCCCATATATCTACTTTTTCCCACATATCGTCATCGGAAAAAGGAAGATTATGCTGCAATCTTTTTCGTTCTATCACCCATTCGTTTTCTTTTTCTTTATCTTCCATTAGTTCGGAAAGTTTTTTAAATTTTTGATATTCGATTAAACGATCGACAAGTTCAGCGCGGGGGTCTTCGCCGAAATCATCATCCATCTCGACAGGTAAAAGAGTGCGGCTTTTAATTAATAAAAGAGACGCCGCCATCGCGTGAAAACTTGTAAGGTCTTCCATGTCCATTGTTTCGACATTTGTTAAATATTCGATGTACTGGTCTGTTATCTGCGCTATAGGGATATCGTATATGTTTATTTCGTTTTTGCGGATCATGTAAAGCAGCAGATCGAGGGGTCCTTCGAATTCGCTGAGTTTAAAGCTGTGGTGGTCGGGTTTGTGTTCCATGCTGGGAAGTATAGCATGTATGTTATAAATATTAAATATTACGTGTTATTAAATAGGAACGGTGAGGCTGCCCGCGGCTGCGCAGGCGGGCAAAACCTTTGCTGGGAATTCGCTCCAGAACCTCAGGGGGTTGTTTTTATTTTTTGATCAAGCTTGATAATTTTTTTGTTGCGCTGAGTTTCTTTTGCGAGGAGCGGCAAAAATGGTTTTGCCTGTCTGCGCTGCCGCGGGTAGCCTCACCGCTCACGGTTTATTTATGACTGACATTTTTTACCTTCGTGAAATGGTGATATTTTTTATGTGATTATTCGATTCAAAAAAATAGAAAAAAATTGGTAAAAGGATTGAAATTTTCTTTAAAAAGCTGTACTATTATTATGATGATGGAAAAAACCGCCATATTAGGCATAAAAAGTACAACATTAAAACTTCATGTGACACAAATTCTCTCTCTCTCTCTCTCTCTCTCTCTCTCTCTCTCTC
>JGI24695J34938_10003051_pt1 | contig 12000 bp, 9 predicted proteins | sample TergutCo191P3_FD_34938 | JGI IMG/M metagenome (IMG submission 34938) | reverse complement strand
TGATATTCATAAAATTCAATACGCGCCGAAGCTTCCAGTTCGGGATCATGAGGATTTATAAAGTATTGACGGATTACAGGAGTATCCGCCAATTTACGCACCAGGGCTAGTTCGCTGTTTACTATGGAAGCCAGTCTAAGCTGGATTGTCTCAGAGGCGAGTGAAAGCTGCTGCCCGATGAAAGAATGATTTAATTGACGCGCGGAAATTATATACGCTGTAATGGATATTAAAGCAATAAGCAGGTAAAAAATTAGAGAAAATATAATAAAAGGATTTTTGCTTGTTCTCATATTTTAACGCTCTATCGCAAAATTATATAATCATTCCAAAGGAAGCGCAACAAGCGCATATTTCATATAACTTTTTTTAATTTACAGGAAAAATAAAATTTTGATCCTTTGCCTAATTTTGATTCCAGCCAGATATTGCCGCCCATCATTTCCGCGATTCGTTTTAACAGAGCAAGTCCGATACCGATGCCGTTATATTCCCTGCCGGAGCTGCTGTCCGCCTGTTCAAAAATTTGAAAAATCCGATCGTGGTCTTCTTCGGCAATACCGATTCCGTTATCAATTATTTCAAAGCGCAGCGTAATAGTATCTTTATCATCATTAATAATGCGCGTATTACAAAATATTTCACCGTTTTCAGGAGTAAATTTTACAGCATTAACCAATAGATGACTGATTACCTGTTTTAATCTTTTTTCGTCTCCGCAAAGCATAATAGGAATCGCCGGATCGGTTTTGCAATTAAGCATTTGTTTTTTACCAGACGCTTTTTTATCCGCGTTCAATAATACATCGCGCAGCATCGTTTTAAAATCGAAAACAGATTCAGACAAATTAAAAACTTTGTATTCCATGTCCGAAATATCAAGCACATCGTCAATTAAATGCTGCAGCGTTATTGCGGATTTTTCCATCACTTCACAGTGCTCAGCCATTTCTTCGGGAACGCCCATTAATTCTAAAATCTGTAAAATACCGATAATCGAGTTCATCGGAGTGCGCATTTCGTGGCTCATCCGCGCGAGAAACTCAGATTTTGCGCTGCTGATATATTCGGAATGCTGTATCGATTCGCGTTCAAACACGCCGGAAAAAATTCCCGCAATAAGAACCGCTAAGTCGATCTCGCTTTTTTTCCATACGCTGTCGCCGTCTCTGGAGAATACTAAAAAAGCGTTCATATTTCCTTTTATAAAAATCGGCGCGGCAATGTAATTATCAAGATATTTTCTGTTTAACTTTATAAAATCTTTAGACAGCAGGTCTTTTGAGCTTATGCATAATTTTCTTTCATCATTCGCCAATAAATTATTTATCGCAAAAATAATATTTTCGTCAATGTAGAGTATATCGCCGATTCGAGTTTCAATTTTTAATTTGGAATTTATCCATTCGCATCGGCATACAAGTTCGTTGTTTGTTTTTTCCGATCTAAATAATAATATTGTTGAAATATCCATAAACTCGCCGACAAGACGGAGAGAATCGGCGTAAAGTTTTTCGGTGTCAGAATATGAAAGAAAGTTATGCGAAATATTTATAATCAGCGCTTCCTGCCGCAGTTTTTCTATCAGCATTATATGATTTTTAATTCTAAGTTTTACAATCGCCGGATGAAAAGGTTTTAAGATATAATCAGCGGCGCCGAGCTCCAATCCTTTAATTTCGGCGTTTATATCATCAACTCCAGTTAAAAATATTACGGGAATATCGCGCGTTTTTTCGGAATTTTTAAATGCGGTAATTACTTCGTATCCGTCAATATCCGGCATAAGCACATCAAGAAGAATAATATCCGGTAAAAATTCATTCGCTGTTTCTATCGCGTCCTTTCCGCTTGTCGACGCGTAGATTATATATTCAGGGCTTAATATTGTTTTTAAAGAACTGATGTTATCTCTTTCGTCATCAATTATTAATACGCTGTTTCTTTTGCCTTCCATTATTATTCACTCCCATTCCTTTTTGATTCTGTATAATTCATCAAGAGCGAGATTAAAATTAAATTTATCGATATAATTGGCGAGTTCTTCGGAACCGGGGATTAATAAAATATCATCGATTAAATCTTCGCAGTCAGGATTTCTATTTAAAAGCAGCGGTTCTAATCTCTCGAGGATTTTAATTACTTTTTGGGAATCTGTACCGGCGGAAAGAGTTTTTTTCGCCGCTTTCTGAGCTTCGATTTCAGCTAACAGCGGCGCTAATTTTTCCAGCACAGCTAATAATTCTTTTTCTAATTCATCAAGTTTTAATTTCGGTTTTTCAATTTTTCTTTCAGAGAATATTTCTTCAAGCTGCGCGGCTATTTCTCTTAATTTTTTCTCGCCTATCTGCCCCGCGTTGCTTTTTAATGTATGAGAAAGCCTGTGAGCGAGTTTAAAATCGTTTTCGTCCGACGCTTTTTTAATCTGAGAAAAAGTATCCTGATTATTTCTGACAAAGTTATAATTAATTTGTTTTAAAAATTTTTCATCTTCTTCCGGCAGACTTTCATTTTTTATCTCTGTATAACTGATTACAGGAAGATATTTCATCAGACATCTCCATAACTCTTGCGAGGTAAATGGTTTTACCAAAATATCTGTCATGCCGTTCTTTTTATAATCATCAGCTTCGCCGGAAAAAATATCAGCCGTTAATGCCACTATCGGAGTTTTAACTCCTAAAGCGGTAATCCTTGAAGACGCTTCAAACCCGTCCATCTCCGGCATTTGAATATCTATAAAAATCAAGTCGAACGGTTTCATGCAGTTTTGCAATCGTTCTGTAATCAATTCTACGCCTATTTTACCGTTATGTGCAACAACTGTTTTTATCCCGAGCCGGATAAGATGATCGCAGATAACCTGCTGATTCAAATCATTATCTTCGCAGATTAAAATTTCGCCTGAAAAATTAGGTCTTTCCGTAACATCAAACAAATTTTCATTCATATAACAAACCATACCAGCCAATTATATTTTTTTAATTTGAAATTTTCAATATTATAAAAAATTTATCATTTTTAAAAATTTACAACAGCCGGTAATTCGGTTTTTCCGGCAATTTCTCTGTAATATTTGAAGTAATTTTTATCCATTACTGATATGTGAGTAAAAATCCATTCTTTAAGATATTTTGCTAATAAATAAAGAGTCAATTTATTTCCCAACAGACATTCATTCGCTTTCTCTATAAAATTTAAAATGATAGACTCGTGTTCTTTTTTATGTTTTGAGTAGCCGTCATATTTCGATGCAACCATAATTTTTTCTTCGGTTTTACAATGGAGCTGGATATATTCCGTAATATTATGCACAATTTCGAAAAGGTAATCTTTTTCTTCTTTTTCCGAGCCTGTAACATGTATAAACATATCATTAATCATGTTTATCAGTATTTTATGCTGATCATCAATTAATTTTATCCCGCACGAATAACTGTTCGACCATGTTATAAGCTCAACTCCGGCATTTTTCATAAAAATCCTCCGCATTTTGAAAGTAATTACTATACAATATAGGAATTTATCTATTTAACCGGCAAGGAATTTTCATACATTTTTTTTGAAAATTATGGTAGAATATTTTTGAGAAAGGAGTATATATGCTGGGTAAGCAAGAAGCGATTCAAATAGTAAGGACAAATATACTGCCGTTTTGGCAAAATATGGCTGATACCGAACTAGGCGGTTTTTACGGCGAAGCGGATTTTTCGGGGAGAATCAATAAAAATGCGGATAAAGGCTGTATTTTAAATTCGAGGATTTTATGGACATTTTCCGCCGCTTACCAGATGTTTCAGGATCAGGCGTATAAAGCTTATGCCGATAAAGCGCGTGATTTTTTATACAGCGCGTTTTTCGATAAAGATTACGGCGGACTCTACTGGCTTGTTGATAAAACCGGTCACTCTCTTCAAACCAGAAAACAATTTTATAACTTAGCGTTCGGTATTTACGCGTTAAGCGAACATTTTCTTTCGTGCGGCGACAGATCGTCGCTTGATTTAGCATTGACGCTTTTTGATTCAATTGAGAAATACGGATACGATCCCGAAAACGGCGGTTATATCGAAGCCTGTACGCGCGAGTGGAAAAGCGCCGATGATTTCCGTTTAAGCGGCAAAGATTTAAACAGCCCCAAATCAATGAATACTAACCTGCATGTTCTGGAAGCGTACACAACTTTAGCTGACGCAAGCAGAAGCGAGCGCGTAAGAAAATCGCTGGAAAATTTATTGCGCGTAACGATGGATAAAATACTCAATAAAGACCGTCACTTTGAATTATTTTTTGATATGAACTGGAAATCGCTTTCCAAGGAAGTTTCGTGGGGGCACGATATCGAGGGGAGCTGGCTGATGCACAAAGCCGCTCTCTCCACAGGAAACGATAAATTGATAAACGAAGTTAAAAATGCCGCGATCGATATCGCCGATGTCATTTTTGTAAAAGCTTTAGATTATAAAAACGGCGGAATTTTAAGCGGCACAGATCATAAAGGAAATCTTATAACTAAAAAAGAATGGTGGCCTCAGGCGGAAGCTGTTGTTGGTTTTTTAAATACATATTTACTGACAGGCGGTCAAAAATATTTAAACGCCGCGACCAGCATTTGGGAATATATCAAAAATTATTTTATCGATAATACAAATGGCGAATGGTACAATGAGCTGGACGCAGAAAACAAACCAATCGCCAATATGCCGAAAGCCGGTTTCTGGAAATGCCCGTATCACAACGCAAGAGCGTGTTTTGAGATCATAAACCGGCTGTAGAGACAACTGAAACTACTCAAGCGTAAATGAACTCTTCGGAACTCCGCAGGCAGGGCATTCGTAATCATCGGGCAGATTCTCGAATTCTTCTTTTGTGCCTTCAAATTCATAACCGCAGACGCTGCATTTATATTTTGTTCCTGTTCCCATATCATCACTCCTTAAAAAAAATATATCTGTAATACAATTATATTATATTTATTGATTTTTACAAACCGCTACTCAGCCGCTGTATCTAATAAAGCGGCTAAACATAAAACCGCCGCGGCATTCCAATAAATAGCGTGTTCGTTAGTTGTCCACTCACCGTCGCTGTCGATATAACACTTCGCGATGTAATTAGACATAAAACCTGATTCGTATTGATTCGCTCCTCCGGCGAGATAACCCAGCGGAACAGCATCGATATTATCGTGGGTAAATATTCCGCTGTAAATGTTTTTTACGCAGTTTTCGCCGTAACCGGAAATAAACGAAAATGAAAGCGGATTGATGCCTAAAATAAAATTAACAGATTTTCTTATAAGTTCTTCGGATTTTTTTGTGTCCCTTTTAAAAATTTTATTACAGATATAAAGTTCAACGGGAATGCGTACAATAGGTTTGCTTGAACCCCAAAAATACGCCCAGTCAACAAGCGGCGTCTGCCACGGATTAGCTTTGTAAACATCCAGCAATACGGATTCAAATCCTTTGAAGATCGTGTCAAAATAGCTCATAACGTTCTGATTGGGATTTCCGCTCATCGCATAATGTATAAAACCCGTTCCAAGATCGCCGATTGTCGCAACCATGTGCGCTTTAAACTCTCTTTGATAATTAAAACTTCTATAATTATCAATAACATATTTATTAAATTTTTCCTCGTTTGTCGCGCGATACAAAGCCGCTGCCGCAAGGAATTTAATTTTTGCTGTGTCAGAAACATCGTGATAATAACTTCTTCCGGCTCCGTTTACCCATGTGTGTTCATTCGGATTTTTTTCTATATAATTCCATGCGCGTTTGGCTGTTTCCAAACATACAGAAGCGAATGTTCTGTAAGCGGGAATGTCTTTATACACGATATACGCATGTGCGAAAACTCCGGCTGCCCATGCAGTCGCGTTAGTGGATTTTGTGTTACCCGCTCCTGTAATGCCGTCGGTATCAACAATATAAATTGTTTCTTTTTCATAATTGGCGACTTCATAGAAACTTCCCGTTGTACCGTCTTCCAGCTTGAGCATCATATCAAGCTGCCATTTAACTTCGTCAAGAATATCGGGGACGCCGTTTCCCGATTCCGGAATATTAAGCTGATTATCGCGGAACACATTCGGAAAATATTCATAAGCGAACAAAAGATCAGTTACCGTAGCGGCGGCAGGCGGAAAATATTTTCCAAAATCCCCTGCGTCATACCAGCCGCGCGAAACATCAAACAAAGGCGCGTTTTGATCATCCCGCTGCGAATATTTTTTTACTTTGTTGTCGTCCGGGTGAAGATTTTTTCTCGCAAAAACTCCTGCGTATCTCCGCTCAAGTTCGATTCCCTGCCGCTGTAAATAAAAATATTTCTGCGTATCTATAAAAATATTTTTGTAGATATTTCCGTCTATAACAAATTTAAACGAATCATCGATTTTTGGATTAGTGATATTGATTCTATATGTTCCCGATTCATTGAACTGCGAAAAATCCGCCATAAAAACTTTTTCGCCGGAAATTTTATCAGCGTTCTTTGATAACTGCTGCAATTTGCCTGTAAATTTTATTTCCCTCGCTTCATCAATTACATTAAACTCGGTATTTGCAGATAACGCAAGCGCGTCAGGAAAACAGCTGACTAACGCGTATTTTTCATGATTTAAAAAATAACCGGCTTGATTTACTTTTATCACCGGAAACTGCTTTTCGCTGTCAGGAGATTTTATGTACATATTAGAAAGATAAAATTGAGACGAACCGGAAACTTCAAGAACAACCAATGTAATATTTTTTATACTAAAACCATTGCTCATATCTTTGGCGATAGCTTTAATCGGGATTTTTACAGTCTGCCACGAATCTGTTATTTGAATATTTTGCAATGAAGTTGATACGGAATTTGTTATTACTTTGCCTCTTGTATCGGAACGCAGACCAATCGTAAATTTTTCGCCGCCTTTATCTCCGCGTACATCAAACTCAATATAGCCGTTTTCATAATACTGCTCCAGCGAAAACGCTCCCCATCCGTGAATCGGAAACATAATGCCGCCGCTGCCGCTTCTCATATTAACTTTATAAACTTTTTTACTTCCGTTTCTTATTGTTTTATCCGGCGGAAGCTTTCCGTCTTCAAGTTCAAAATTACCCCAAGCAGCGCAAGACATCGGCGCGTTATCACCATCATTTCTGTAATCTGTATATTGATGAAAAACAGAAATATCTTTCAATTTCGCTCCCCCGCTTCTTCCCGCGCTCTCTCCGTTGTTTTTTGATTCTGCGCTTAAACATGCAGCTAAAAATAAAGTAATTATTGTAAATATTAAAGAATTAAATAATATATGCCCATATTTATTCAATTTCTCATTCCTCATTCTACATTCCTCATTAGTCATACCGCCCTCCTCATTCCTAATTATTCTTTAATCGGCAGTTTAGCTCCGTTTTTTGCAAACAGTGGAATCACATCAATGGGAGCGTTAACCGAAACTGTTTGTCCGCCTTTATATTCATTTCCGGTTTCGCAGCATGTCCAGCCTGCTCCTTCCGGGAGGTACACATCTCTTTTTCTTGCGTTTAACGTTACAACGGGAGCGGCAAGCAGATCGGGACCGAACATATATTGATCGGACAGCTTGACGCAGTTTTGATCTTGAGGGAAATCGTAAATCATCGGGCGTATTACAGGATCACCTTTTTCGTGAGCGGTTTTCATTATGCTTCTGATGTACGGACGCAGGCGTTCACGCATTAAAATAAATTTTTTCATTATTTGGAAATTTTCTTCGCCGTAACTCCACACTTCGTTGTCTTGCCCGCTGCCGAATTGTTTTATATTATTTTTAAATTCGATGTCTAATTTTTTAAACGGATAGCGTTCGCCGTGAAGGCGGAAAACAGGACTGAAGCATCCGAATTGGAACCATCTTATCAGTAAGTCCTGAAAGTCGGGATCATCCGGCACTCCGCCGATAAAGCCGCCGATGTCGCTTGTCCACCACGGTACGCCGGACATAGCCATCGAAAGCCCCGCGGCGATTTGTTCGCGGAATGAGCGGTAGTTTGAATACACGTCGCCAGACCAAAGAAGAGCGCCGTAACGCTGAATACCTGCCCAGCCGCAGCGGACAAGGTTCAGCGGATTTTCGATTCCTTCTTCTTTCATTCCGTCGTAAAATCCTTTCGCGTAAAGGTTAGGATAAATCCCGGTAACTTTTTGAGCAGGTCCCAAATGATAGCGATATAAATCAAAATCGTAAATTCCTTCGGGTTCCGCTTCATCCAGCCAGAAAATTTTAATTCCTTTGTTTAAATAATTTTCTTTCGCTTTTTTCCAAACGAACTTCCGAGCTTCAGGATGAGTCGCATCGTAAAAAACAGTGTTACCCATCCACGTCATGTTCACATTATTGCCGCGATCAAATCCGAGCAGCAATCCGCCTTCCGCCATCGCCCAAAAATTTTCGCTGCGATGGTCGACTGTCGGCCAGACTGACACCATCAGCTCGATGCCCATAGATTTCAACTCACGTACCATCGCGTCAGGATCGGGGAAATAATCCAAATCGAATTTCCAATCGCCCTGCAAAGGCCAGTGGAAAAAGTCAACAACAATTACATCCATGGGAAGCCCGCGCTTTTTATGTTCGCGCGCTATTTTTAAAATTTCTTCCTGAGTTTGATAACGAAGCTTACACTGCCAGAAACCCATTCCGTACTCGGGCATCATCGGCGTTTTTCCGGTAACATCGGCGTAAGAACGGAGTATTTCCGCAGGAGTGTCGTCAGCGCAAATCCAGTAATCCATTTTGTCGGTGCACTCAGCGTACCACTCTGTGATATTTTCAGCGAAGACCGCGCGCCCCACCGCCGGATTATTCCATAAAAAGCCATAAGTTGCTTTAGCTGCGCCACCTCTGGTTGAAACATAAAAAGGAATCGAAGCCTGTGAGTTGCGGTGAGCGAGTTCCAAAGACGCGCCTTTTTTATCGATTAAACCGTCCTGATACTGTCCCATTCCCCAGATGTGCTCGCCTTGATTCGCTTCAAAGCGCAGTGTTAGCTGATAATCACTGCGTCCGACAACAGGTTTCAGCTCACGGGCGGAAATGCCGAGAGGAACGCAATAACGCATTAAATCATTGCGGTTGCGGTAATATTCTTCAAGCAGCAGCTCGCCGCGTGAATTGTAAAAAGAGAGCCAGCCTTCTTTATTTGATTTTGCGGTAATTTTTCCGTTAGTAATCGAAGCCCCGTCATGCGCGGGACTAATATTTATTTTAACAGAATTTGTTTTAACTTTATTTTCTTCAAGCAGAGCCCAGTCTTCGTCAGGCATTTGCGCAAGCCTTGTTGCGCGCACGCGCAAACCTTCCCCCCAGCCTTCTATCCATAAAATTTCAGTGCCGGATTGTCGAATTAAACGGTTTCCTTCGCTTTTATAAACTGCCATAATACCTCTTTATTCCCCTTACTTCACAACCAAATGATACGCGGACAAAGCAGGAACATCAATAACAAGAGTGTTATCTTTTCTTATCTTTCCTGTGCCGATTAATTTTATTACAGAACCGGATGCGTCAAACCCATAACTTGTAAAAGTTTTGTATGAGATATCAGAATCGATATTAATAGTAAAACTTTCAGCGTTTTTTTGACTTTTGTTTAACAGAATGATATGAAGAGTTCCGTCTTCCGCGGTTGAAGCGTAAACCGAAGAATACTCGACATTATTGGTTGAAGAATTTACAAGCATGCCGCCGAACCGCGCGCCTTTGCCGTCGTAATTAATGTATAGATTGATCCCCGCGAATGCATAAGAAAGATCATCAGAAATCGGCCAGAGAGTCGCCAAATATAATCCATTAGCTGCAAAGATACCAAGAGCGTCGGCTTGCGCGATTCCGCCGGAGATATGATTTTCGTAGCCGAAATTATATTCAGTAATTGCAAGTTTTGTGCCGGGATAATATTTTTCTATTGACGCGTTTAACCGCGGCAGAACCGGAAGAAATTTATTAAGACTTTGCTGAACCCAGCTGTTCTCGCGGTATAACCAATCCCATAAAGTGCGCGTTGATTGGAAACGCGTGTGAATGCAGTTTTCTTCGTTGCTGCGATCATCACAGATGCGATGATTAAGAGCGCAGCGGGCTTCGGTGTAATAATGAACATCAAGCACATCTAAAAGCCGCCTGCCGTTTTTTTCCTCCGCCTTGCGCATACCGTCAAGATACGCGTCTATAAACCAAACGTAGTCTTTCGAAAAATCTTTCCAATCAGGCGCGTCCTGAAAATTTGCATAAGCGCCGACGCCGTATAAAGCCGGACCAAAAACATCCGCCGCCGGATCAATATCTTTTACAACAGAAGAGAGCGAAATCGATTTTTCTAAAATTTCTTTTACAGTTACTTTTTGCGGATGAATACGAGGATGAGTAAACGCCCATAAAGCCGGCTCATTATCCAGCGAGTAGCCGTTAATGCCTCCCTTGTCCGCAGTTCCAAAACGATTAGTTAAAAAATTTATAAATTCATCGGAGTACACAACGCCGTCGTTTAGATCAGGAGTTAACGATAACGCCGCGTTTTTACGATCGATAATTTTCGCGAACCTTGCAGACGGCGCTGTCTCTTCAAGTTTTACTTCTCTTTTATTATCATTCGCGACATATCCCGCCATTGGAAGAGTGATCATCGCGTATGCGTCGTTTTTCTTTGCTTTCTCGATAAAGTCAGTTATTGTGATCGCCGGTATTGAGCCGTCTTTTCCCTTCGGTACCAAGTATTCATCATTAAAATGATGCCAATCCTCTCCGGCATTAGATAAATTATTTTCCCAGTTGTAACCGGTTGTGCGGTTTCCGCCTGAACGGTACGCGGTTGCTTTAAATCTTTCCGGCGAGACATTCACTCCGTAAATAAACGGTGAAATTTGTTTAATTGTTTTTGTATCAATATCGATACTTATATTTATTATAGTCATATTACCCGCGGCAGTATTATGTTTGCATGATGTTATAATATTTAATAATAAAAATGTTAATATAAAATACATCAAAATATTAAATTTTAATTTTATATATATTTTCATATCAACGTAAACCCGTATGAGATTAAAAACTGAGCCGCTATATAAGTGATCATTACAACTAAATAAAATTTTACTCCGCGGAACGTTTGTAACGCAAGCAGAGTATCTGAAATCACAAAACAAAGACTTCCGGCGAAAACTAGCATGCCGAATAATCTGTTATCAGCGGATAAAAATACCTGAAGAGCGAAAACTGCCATCGTAAGGATTATAGTTTCATACGCGATAACCGGGATTTGCATCTGCTTACTCGGTTTTACAACTTTATAAGCTGCTACGGCAAAACCCGCCGCTGCGGCAAAACTGATAATCATCACAACAATATTAAAATGCTGAATTTCTTTAAACATTCCAACAATATAACAAATATGTCCGATCAAGAAACCGGTAAGTCCGAGTTTAAAACAGGTTGTGTTTGATATTTTTATCAGAAGCACATCGCCTATCCATGCGAAAATTAACGCCAGAACAATCGGTGGAAAAATATTTTGCGGACCGGCATTAAAAATATATACCGCGAGCAGCAGCGGCATTAAGCATCCTTTTAAAATAAATTGAAATACGCCGGGTTTAAAAACGAGTGTTATGAGATATACAATCGAAACAATGCTGAAAATAATTATCAATATTAAATTTAATGACATTTTTTCTCCTAATGTATTAATGATAGTATGATAAATGAAATATTACCATTAAATAAAATTATATTTCACTATACAAGCAAGTAGTTAATCAGTTAAAAAATTTTCAGATTTCTTCGTTTTTTTTTATTTTCGGTCATGCAAATCGCAGGGTTCGACCCCATATAGGGTATCTATGAATTTTTCTGTTATGAAAAATTCATAGCCGGCGGTAGACTGCTGCCGGATCTTACAGAGGAGGATGTATATGAACAACCTCAATTCTATCTTAATCGAAGGCAATCTGGTGAGAGACCCTCTG
>JGI24695J34938_10003050_pt1 | contig 12011 bp, 12 predicted proteins | sample TergutCo191P3_FD_34938 | JGI IMG/M metagenome (IMG submission 34938) | reverse complement strand
GCGGCAGAGAGGGTCTACCAGTCAATACAAAGTCAGTTATTAACTCTTGAAAATATGCCCGCTCGTTACAATGTTGTGAGCGATGAACCGTATGCTTCGATGGGTGTGAGGTTAATGCCTGTAGAAAACTATAATGCTTTTTTCATTATAAGCGAAAGCGATCATGAAGTTCATGTGATTCGTATACTGTATAACCGCCGTGATTGGCAGAGTATCTTGCAAATAAATAGTTCGGATTTACTAAGCTAAAAGCTTCTTTACTGTAAAGCTTTCATCACTAAAAAAGAGAAATGCCCTGACCTGATAGCAGGTATTGCTTTAATCTATCCTCAAGTGTTACACCTGTCTCAGCAAATGAAACTCTCACGATTATATCGCCATAGCGGTAGAGGTGAGGGTTTTTAATTTGCCGTAAATAGGATTTTTGCCGTTCTTCCTTCGAAAGTGTCGGATCGATTTCTACATGCGGATATCCGCAAGGTCACTAATATCTATTAATTCTCTTATGAGTGTGTTTTCTTTGAAAGCCATTGTGCTCATTAGTGGCATCTCCTCTCTGTTATCGGGGTGATTATGTACTCCCATCCGGGTATAATGGACTAACACGGCAATCCCTTTGTTTTCAAAGATTTTCCTGTTAAGTCCTATTAATTACACATTCCTATACTCACATTTTAAAAGAGCTAGATGAGAAGCGTCCGTCACCTGATTTACTCCAGAAAATCATAAGTTTTTGCATTGCGATAATACCGCAATAAGGGTATAATAATTTTATAGTCATTGCCCTACTTGAAAGGAAGCTCACTTTGCGTATATATTTTGAATTGTTGCTATAACAGACCGTATGACAATCAAGAGCTTGAGCGGATTCATCTGGAAAGCGAAATTATCCTTATGTTATTGCAAAAAGCCGAAGAAGATGCATACGATATAATCGGAAGCGATATAATCTCTATAGAGATAGGCAAGATTAAAGACCGTGAGAAACGCTTAAAAGTGAAAACCTTATATGAAATTGCTTCATTGCATATTGACCTTACTGATGATACCAAAAACAGAGCTTTACAGCTACAAAGCATATCAAATATTCGGCTATATGACAGCCTTCATATAGCGTCAGCCGAAAAAGCAATGGCGGATATAATGTTTACCACAGACGATAGACTGGAAAAAGCATGTGAAAAACTTGATTTGAATGTCAGGGTAATCAATCCGGTAAAATGGTTTTTGGAGGTGAGCAACAATGAATAATACTGCGGTGAATAATAATACTGCGGTGAATGTGAAGAATCCCACTGAAATCAGAAAAGCAGGTATAAAAGCGCTCAAAGAAGCTTTAGGAGCTGTCGGAATGGCGCGGTTCTTTCAACAGTTCGATTCTGGTAGCGGCGATTATACCAAGGAAAAGTATGAACAAGATGATATCACTTTGGAAGAGTTGAAAAAAGAGCTAAAGCTGCTTAAATCTTAACCCGATTTTAAAACGAACATTAATCCCAAATTAACACAACGAAAAAAGCATCTGTTATTGATGCTTTTCTCGTTTTTCACATATCGTTCTAATCATTGCCCTTACCGGGCTTTTCACCTGTACGCGAGAAGATTCGAACTCCCGACCTTCTGGTCCGTAGCCAGACGCTCTATCCAGCTGAGCTACGCGTACATCTGCTGAATATTCAGCAACGAATCTAATCTTACATTAATTAATCAGCTTTGTCAAGCCCTACCTTGAATCGCCGAGGAAAAAAATTGCGACGGTTCCGGGACCGACATGGGTGCCGATAATAGGTCCGGCATAACTTATCATGAAATTCTCAATTCCGTACCGTGCGTTGACTTGTTCCTTAACATATTCGGCATCGGAAATACAATCACCATGCATTATAAAAACGATATCGTCTTTTCCGCGCAAAGCATTCTTTTCATTCATATATTCAACCAGTGAATCAAGTGATTTCTTGCGCCCTCTGGTTTTGCCCAGCACAACAAGGCGTCCTTCCTGATTAATATGAATCAGCGGTTTAACCGATACCAGCGTCCCGACTAATGCTGATGTCCTGCTAACCCGTCCCCCCCGATACAAATGATTCAAATCATCAACCGTAATAATATGGACAGTTTTTTGGATATTCTCCTGCACCCATTGCGCTGTCTCTTCCATACTCTTACCCTGCTCCCGAAGCATAACGGCTTTGTAGACAAGCAAGCCTTCACCCAATGAAGCACTCAAAGTATCAATTACAACTATTTCGCAATCAGGATGTTCATACATCATTTCTTCGGCGGCAATTCGACCGCTGTTATAAGTACCGCTAATTCCCGAAGAACCTGCCAGATAAAGGATTTTTTTGTTCGTTTTATAATATTCCTCAAAGCAGGCTTTGGCTTCGTCGGGATTGACCTGCGAAGTGGTCGGCATTTTACCTTTTCGCATTGCATCGAAAAATTCTTTAAGTTCCAGTTCCTTACCTTGTCCATAAACCACATCGTCAATAATATAGCTTAAATTCATACATCCTATCTGATGCTTATCCAGATAATCCTTTGGCAAATCAGCCATACTGTCTGTTACAATCTTGAAATAATCCATAATTCCTCCCTAAAGATTATAATTGTCTTCTTTATAATACACTAATAATTTTATTTTAGCTATCTTTATACATATTTTTTTTTACATTTTTGAAAATTATGCTATACTTAGCATGAAGATAAATCTTTCATACATCTTGATTTGAGAGCGTGCCTATGCACACTCATGGGAGTTAGTGTGAAGAATTATTTTAAGTCCGCCAAAAACGAACTCGGCGGTGATGGGAGTCGTATCTCACGACATGAGGTTAACGTATGGATAAAAATTTGACTTTACTAACTGATTTATATGAACTGACGATGATGCAAGGGTATTTTCGTAATAAAGACCGTAATGAAACGGTTATCTTCGATATGTTTTACCGCTCTAACCCGTTAAACGGCGGATATGCCGTTATCGCGGGGCTGGAACAATTAGTACGTTATATCGAAGAACTCAGCTTCTCGGATGTTGATCTTGATTATTTAAGAAGCCTTAATATGTTCGATGAAGATTTTCTTGATTATTTGCGCAGTTTCCGATTTTCGGGTGATATCTATGCGATACCCGAAGGAACGGTTGTCTTTCCCCGTGAACCGCTAATCAAAATAATCGCGCCGATTATGGAAGCGCAATTCATTGAAACCGCAATTTTAAATATTATTAACCACCAAAGCTTGATCGCCACCAAAGCCGCGCGCGTTTGCTTTGCCGCGAAAGGCGACAGCGTTCTGGAGTTCGGTCTGCGAAGGGCGCAAGGGCCTGATGCGGGAATTTATGGCGCCAGAGCGGCGATGATCGGTGGTTGTATGGGTACTTCCAACGTTCTTTGCGGGCGTCTTTTCGATGTGCCTGTTCGCGGCACCCATGCTCATAGCTGGATTATGAGCTTTCCTGATGAGTATACGGCTTTTAAGGCTTATGCTGATATTTATCCTGACTCGTGTATTTTACTGGTCGATACTTATGATACACTTAAATCAGGTGTTCCCAATGCTATTTCCGTTTTTACCGAGATGCGAACAGCGGGAAAGGAGTTAAAAAATTATGGGCTTCGTTTAGACAGCGGCGATTTGGCTTATTTATCAAAAAAAGCACGGCGAATGCTTGACGCCGCAGGTTTTCATGATGCAATTATCTCCGCCTCGAATGATTTGGACGAATACTTAATCGAAAGTCTAAAGTCGCAAGGAGCGGCGATCACTACGTGGGGGGTCGGCACACATTTAATTACCTCAAAAGACGACCCCGCATTCGGCGGTGTCTATAAATTAGCGGCGATAATGGGAGCGGACGGCGGTTTCATTCCCAAAATCAAATTTTCCGAAAACTCCGATAAAGTGACTAATCCGGGGAACAAAAAAGTTTTACGGATTTATGATAAAGAAAGTCAGAAAATCAAAGCTGATTTGATTTGTTTGGATGATGAAGTCTATGATGAAAATCAGCCGCTTAGGCTTTTTGACCCGAATGAACCGTGGAAAAAGACTATTCTTGATAGCGGCAGCTATATAATTCGTGAATTAATGATTCCGATTTTCCGAAATGGTAAATGTGTTTATGCTTCGCCGCCTGTTATGGCGATTAGGGAATATTGCCAACAAGAACTTTTGACTTTGTGGGATGAAACCAGACGCTTTGTGAATCCGCATTTGGTTTATGTCGATTTGTCAAAAGATCTTTATGATATGAAGATTAATTTGTTAAGTGAAAAAACTTCTGCCTAGCGATAGCCATGTCATTCTGAGTGAATAGCGGTGATGATTGCTTTTCACTCAGGATGACACAGGATATTCTTGAGATTGCGGGGCAAGCCCGCGGCGACCAAATAGTGACGAACCAAACATCGGCACGACAAAGCCTTACTTAAATAAATTAGCAAGTTCTGTTGCTTTTCCGATATCACCGTCGATTTTTAGCTTGCCTGTCGTAAATGCCAGCACCGAGTTAAGCTTCTGATTAATCAGCTTAATGAAATTCGCGGAAGAAATAAGCAAATTAGCCTGACGATCATTGTATTCAAATGGTTCGATCGAAAGCTTGCCATCTTTCACTTCAACATAGAAAACCTCGTTTAAATCTGTTAAGGTAATTTGAACCGCTAAAAATCCTTCATAATTCCCTTCCTGAAACGATGCTGTTTTCTCTTTCACTTGCTTAATTACATTGTCCAGTGTCATAGAAACCTCCTTAAATTTTATTTATACTATTACTGTTGCTATCGTTTTCTCATCGTACTGAGTTGAAATAATATCGCCATCCGCCATTCGTGAGTAAGCACCATATGGCTTGCCGTTATAACAAAATATTCCTGTTAAATTACTGTAATCACGGACTATCGGTTCCGCTAAAGAATAATCAATATTCGGTGTCTTGTACGGTTGGTTAAATTTTTGTAAAACATAGTCTTCTTTTAGGTGATCATTTAATGCTTTCTGCCAATCTTCTAACGAGCAGTTTTTCCCTGCGTAAAAACCTTTCGCACCGTATGAGTCACATGGCTTAATTATCCATTGTTCGCGGTTTTCGTTAACGTTATTCAGAGAGATATTTTCGCTTGTCAAAGAAAATGTCGCAGGAAAATGTTTCTCAATAAAACAATATTCTTCTGCGGATAATATATCTTTTGTAGCTTGATGATATAAAATGAAAAATAACCTTTTGTTATGAACTATTTGAGTTACAAAATCACCGATTAGGCAAACCGCGCCGTCGCGGACAGCATTTAAAAAAGGCGTTACCTCATCATAGTGCTTCATTATATCGCTGGTTACTGCCCGACGATAAATCGCATCGATTACCATTCCACTTTTGGTCGTTAATACCTTACCGTTATAGATAAGATCACGAATATCACAAATTTCGGTCTCCATGCCGTGACGGATAAAGGTTTTCATGAATTGTTCAAATTCTGTGACGTAACCGACGTCCAAAAAGTCAACGATGGCTACCCGCGGGAGATTTTTTTCCTGTTGCACTGACGCTTTATCTTTTTCATCCAAGAAAGCTTGATAAACTGTCAGAAATTCTACCGCCCAAGAATCAAATAGTTCAAAGCGGCGATACGGCTTATCTTTCGCAAAAGTTTGGAAAGCGGAATTATGTTCAAGAAACTCGCCTAATAAGCGATCCTCATTCATCGCGCTGGTTCCGTCGGTATTGATTTCACACATCGTAATGGCGCCTTTTTCTTCATCAAGAAAAAAATCAATTCTCGCCATGGGGATATAACCGTTACGGCGATGGGATGAAAGAATTAATTCTTCAAGCTTTGGGGCAAACCCGAATAATTTGCGATAGTCGGCGTCAGAGAAATATTTTTCTATCACTTTATCAAAAATAGAGTATAGTTTGGTAATAAAGCCGCCTATTTCATCGTATTGCTTTTCTGATAAAACTTTGGGGACTGCCAGGGTGCGGACACAAATGTTACGGTATGACAGGTCAAATTCTTTGATTAATTTGTTTATATGATTAAAATCGGCTGTACTCCCGTTTCTATCCTTTTCCATTATGTTAATAATTTCTGTTTCAAAGCTCATTTTTTCTCCATTTCTTCCTCACAAACACTATCATACCACATCCTGATAGGTTGTGCAATAACAGGGGGCAATGACATGGTTCATGGTTAATTGCCATTTTAATTTATTCGAATTTGAAACAATGTTTCATATTCATATTGACAATAAAAAATATCATGATAGACTAGTAATGTGAATGCATAGATCACTTGTTAATTTTTGCACCCCCGCACAAGTTCTGCTTGCGAAATACATGAGGATTATTATGAAAAGACCGAAAAGTTATAAAACTAAGCAACGGGAATCTATCTTAAACTATATTGCATCCCTTGCCGAAAAGCATATAACTGCGGCGGAAATTGCCGCTCATTTCAAGAATGCGGATATGATCATCGGGAGAACGACTATCTACCGCCATTTGGATAAAATGACCGAAAGCGGGGTTCTTCGCCGTTATACTACTGATGGTGTTTCGGGTGCATGTTATCAATATACCCCGCATCGCGATGAATGCCGGGAACATTTACACCTTAAATGTGAAAGTTGCAGTGAGTTGATTCATTTAGATTGTGAGATGTTAAAAGATATCAATAGGCATGTTTTATATGAGCATGATTTTCGGATTAACGCGCTGAAAACAGTTCTGTACGGGACGTGTACGGAATGTATCAGCAGTAAGTGAGGACACTATTAATGAAACCAAAAATAATCGCTTTAATGATAATAATTGTGCTGGTATTTACCGCTTGCGGTGAAGTTAATCAGCCTTCTGATGAAAGTGTTAACAAGTTCTCTGTCGTTTGTACGGTTTTTCCGCTTTATGATTGGGTTCGTGAGATTCTTGGCGAGCGTACCGATGAATTTGAGTTAACCTTGCTTAGTAATCGCACGGATTTTCATAATTATCAACCTTCTGTCGATGATATCGTTAAGATTTCGACTTGTGATTTGTTTATTTATATCGGCGGTGAATCTGATACTTGGGTTGATGGTGTATTAGCCAATAGTTTGAACCCGAATATGATCGTGCTAAATCTTCTTGATATTCTTGATACGCAATCAATAACGGTCTTCTCAAAAGAAGCGGATAAAATAAGCATTGATATTAACTCTGAGATTCTTATTGTTGAAGTCCATGACGATGATGATTGCGGCACTCACGACCATGACGACTGCGACACTCACGACCATGACAACTGCGACAATCACGACCATGACGACTGCGACAATCACGACCACGATGACTGCGACAATCACGACCACGACGACTGCGACAATCACGACCACGACGACTGCGACAATCACGACCATGACGACTGCGACAACCATGACCACGACCACGAGTTAGATGAACACATCTGGCTTTCCCTTTTTAACGCTACTTACTCATCACTGATAATCGCCGACGCATTGAGCGAACTGGACTCCGAAAATAGTGATCTTTATACCGCCAATTTAGATTCCTTCCATGCGCAAATTAAAGTGCTTGACAATAAATACCGCGAGATGATAAAAAATGCCGCTTACCACACGCTTATATGCGCTGACCGTTTTCCTTTCCGCTATCTGGCCGAGGCTTACGGACTTTCATATTTTGCCGCCTTCTCAGGATGCTCCGCCGAAACCGAAGCAAGCTTCGAGACAATTATATATTTAGCAGAAAAAATCGACGAACTGGGAATTAATAAAATTATCGTAACCGAAAGCTCTGACCAAATGATTGCCAAAACCATCATTAACAATACCCACAATAAGAATCAAGAAATTTTTGCCCTTGATTCGCTTCAATCAATATCATCCTCCGACGCTTTACAAATATCATATTTAGAAATCATGGAAAAAAATCTCCATGTTCTGACAGAGGTTTTAAATTAATGACTAAAAGTGAACCGCTAATAACTTGCCAAAATCTGACCCTCGGCTATGAAGGAAAAATTGTTATCTCCGATCTTTCTTTTATCGTTAATAAAGGCGACTATCTTTGTATTACCGGGAATAACGGTTCCGGGAAAAGTACCCTGATGAAAGCAATCTTGGGGCTTAAACCGCCGATGTCAGGACGAATCATCTTAGACGGCGGGTTAGCCGCCGGGGAAATCGGTTATCTCCCCCAGCAAACAATGATTCAAAAAGATTTTCCCGCTACCGTCCGTGAAGTCGTTCGTTCAGGACTTTTAAACCGCTTGGGACTGCGTCCTTTTTATAATGCCGCCGAAAAAGCTATGGCCGAAGATAATATGAAAAAGCTGGGGATCGACGGCTTAGCAGGGCGCTGTTATCGGGAGTTATCAGGGGGACAGCAACAAAGAACACTTTTGGCGCGCGCCTTATGCGCAACCAGGAAAATATTACTATTAGACGAACCTGTTGCGGGGCTTGACCCGCAAGCTACAGCCGATCTGTATACTTTAATCGAGACACTGAATCATGAAGGGATTACGATTATAATGATTTCTCATGATGTTGATATTTCATCGGGCTATGCTACAAACATGCTTCGCATAGATGAAAATAAATAATTATATCATGCTCTTCGGAGGATGTTTTTTAAATGCACGGGGTATAAAATGAGCGAGATTTTTAATAAACTATATCTTTACTTCCAATTCCCATTTGTTTACTATGCAATGATTGCGGGGATTTTAATTGCTTTATGCTCCTCTCTTTTAGGGGTGACTTTAGTTTTGAAGCGCTTTTCATTTATCGGCGACGGTTTATCGCATGTTGCTTTCGGAGCCATTGCTATCGCCGCAGTAATGAATCTTACTAATCAACTTATCTTAGTTTTACCTGTAACGATTATCTGTGCCATACTATTGTTAAGCTCAGGGCAAAATTCTAAGATTAAGGGTGATGCCGCGCTTGCGATGATATCCGTCGGCTCTTTGGCGATCGGATATTTGATTTTAAATCTTTTCTCCAAATCATCGAATTTGGCAGGTGATGTTTGTGCCGCTTTATTTGGCTCAACATCCATTTTGACACTGACAATAACCGATGTTTGGATTTGCGGTATCTTGTCGGTTCTGGTCGTCGTCATATTTTTACTATTTTATCATAAAATATTTGCTGTTACCTTTGATGAAGACTTTATGACTGCTACAGGAGTAAAAGCGAAAACATACAATCTCATTATGGCGACGATTTTCGCTGTTGTTATTGTTCTGGCGATGAATCTGGTCGGGGCGTTATTAATTTCGGCGTTAGTGATTTTTCCCGCTTTATCGGCAATGCGGGTTTTTAAAAGTTTCCGCGCCGTAACGATTTGCGCGGTTATTATTTCTGTTATTTGTGCAACCCTCGGTATTTTGATTTCGATTCTGGCAGGAACCCCTGTCGGTTCGACAATTGTTGCTGTTGATATCGTCTGCTTTTTGATATTTAGTGCGGCGGGAAAATTAAAAGGATAGAAGGATGAAGAAATTTGCTTTAATAATTATTTTAATGATACTTATCACAATACTGTTTACAGGTTGCAATAAGTCCTCTGAGGGGATAATTGATTTGACGATTTTGAGCAGTACGATGGTTTATGGTGAAATCAATAATATCATGACGACTCCCGAAGATTATCTCGGCAGGAGAATTAGAATGAACGGAAACTACTATGCGTTATATTATGATGTAACCGACTCTTTTTACCATTATGCCGTTATTGAAGATGCAACTTCGTGCTGTCAGCAAGGCGTCGAATTTATTTTATCGGAAAATTATGCTTTCCCTGACGATTACCCAACTGAAACTTCTGCTATCGAAATAGAAGGGGTTTTTGATAAGTATGAGGAGTTGGGTGAAGTTTATTATTTTTTAGCCGTTGATTCGATAAAATTTTAATTATTCTCCTGCTACATTCAGTAATTTCCCGCGGCAGAAAATTCTTCTGTCAAGCGTTTTCTCAATATACTTTAAACGGAAAAGCGAATACATAAGACCCGATAACCCGCCAACGAACAATGCCAGTCCGAAGATATTGGGATTGTATTTGCCGATGATAATTGCCATAATAAAGGTCACAACGAAGAATATCACCGATGTCAGCAACGCACCCAATTGGTCGTCATAATAAAACAAGAAGACGATTGAGCAATACATAATGAACAATGTGAAATAGCCTGCCGCCAATGTCGGATATATCACCATAACCATTCCGCCGAAACCTAAAAACGAAGCGAATAATGACACCAGCAAGAAAATGATAATCGAAAGGATTGTTTGCATTTGCGCCAAGAACAGAATTTCTGTCCGCAAAACGAAGAACATATTCTTTTTCGCTAACGCGATATCTTCACCAAGCCCGCCCAGAATCTGCTGGCAGAAAGTTTGATATTTCTCGTGAAATTTCAGTTCAACCCGAACCGTAAAAATAACCATTGTTGAAATATTCGTCATCATCGCCAGAAACGTCGCCGTGTCATAAACAGGCGCCCATTGGAAAGTCTCCGCGACGACGACCTTGAATGAAGGATGAGTCCAAAAAACGAAATTGTGAATATACAAACCCAGAATATAGAAAAGATTCCCCAGGAATAAATAGCGGTTCTTCCAAAATTGGCGCAAAAATTCCCGATAATTACGGCTATTGATAAGAAAATAGCGGCGCACTTGTGCCGTCAGGTTGAAAGCAATCGTTGTAAATCCCGACGCCATCCCGACTAATATCGAAACCAAAAATCTGATATGGAATAAATAGTAAAGCAGTGCTGATAAAAGAAGCGCCACCACCATTCCGTAGATAAACGAATTGGCAATACTGCGGTAATCTTTCAGCGCGGATATAAATGTCATGTCATAAAAAACTAACACAAGTGCCATAAACATACCAAAAGCCAGAAACATAATCAACGGGTCAACCCGCTCAAGCACAATCGCAACTACCACAAAAGGAACCGACATTATTGCCGCCATCACCACATTTAAAACCATCCCCGCATAGTATCCCGCGAGAATATCATCAATTTTTTCTTCAAATATTTTGTCGGCAATAAAACGGGAAACCGCCGAACCGACCGGGCTGGTTATAATCAGCGAAAAGACAAAAACATAGAGAATTATCGACGCCAATAAATCCTTATCTTCATAAGCGGCATGTTGATGGTTCATAACCAATAACAGAAGCAAGTAGCATATGATGATAATCAACATCGGGCCAATCGTTACAAATGTTGAGTAAAAGGCGCCTTTAAACATGCTGACGATACTGCGCTCTTTGAATNTTTTCTTTAGTTCGAATTGGATNCCTGCCATATTAAAACCCTCATTCCGGAATTGCCATTCTTAATTCTTTATTATCTTATATGCTTCATCATAAACCCTGCGGTACTTCTCAATCATTGTTTTATCCATGTATGAATCAAGAACGATTTGCCGCCCGTTATTTCCCATTTTTTCCCGCAGATGATTATCAACGGCAAGCCGCATAATTGCTTCGGCTATTTTACCGACACTCATGACAGGAACAACGATTCCCGCACAGCGTTCCGCATCCTCAGCCATCAACATATCGGCGCAATCCCCGACCCTAGTCGCAATACACGCTTTTCCTGCCGCCATCCCTTCCAGCAAACTAAGGGGCTGCCCTTCGCTTATACTCGTCAAAATTATTACATCCATTTTCCCGATATAGTCTTTGACATTAATATGACCCGTAAAAATAATATCCTGCGCTTTAAGTAAATCAATCAAATCAAGACATTCCTGATAATAAATCTCATCTTCATTCGTCCCCCCCATGATATAAAGCCGAATATTACTAATCGTCTCCCGCGCATGATGAAAAGCGCTAATCATGGTTTTGATATCCTTAATCGGAACAATTCTCGCGACTGCACCGATATTTACATACTCATCATCTGTATCTTTAAGCGGAATTGTCTGCATCGCTTCGTAATTGATGCCATTATGAATAACTTCGGTATTATCGA
>JGI24695J34938_10003049_pt1 | contig 12012 bp, 4 predicted proteins | sample TergutCo191P3_FD_34938 | JGI IMG/M metagenome (IMG submission 34938) | reverse complement strand
TTTCCTTACCCAGGGCGAGTACGAAAACCGCAGCATCGCCCAAACCCTCGATCTTGGCTGGAAAGTGCTAAAAGAACTTCCGAAAGAAGACCTGCTGCGGGTAGATGAAAAGTATATCGAAAAATATATGAATTTTACAACTATTTAAACGCCACCAACGCCTTCTTCTGTTTCTCAATATAACCCTTCTGAGCTGTAGCAAGATTTAGGAACCGTTGTTTCAGCAAAGCTTTTTCGATTGGGTCAATTCCTGGAGAACGGAGAATATTTTTCAATCTTGTTCTGTGAGCTTTACAAGCAATATGATATGAATCTTTCGGGAAACCTTTTTCACGGTATTTTTCATTATGGGGGAAAGATTGGTCTACCGCTTTATAAAGGGTACCGTCTTCTACAATTTTAAGCACAAGAAAAGCATCGTCAAAACTTTGTATTGCTTGAGTAAGACTGTTAAGGCTGTCTGTATCGGCTTTCTCGCAAAATTGGAGTTCCTGAGCCAAAAAGGTGTATTCAACCAGAATGATGATATGGGGGTCAATTGTCGATGCGAACCGTTGGTTCGAGGCATCTTTAAAAACGGACTGAGCCGCAAATATACCACGCTCATAAGATAAACGTCCTTCTTCGGCTTTACCTCTTGTGGCAAACCCCTTGCGACCATAATCAATATTTGTTGCTGCTTCAATTATTTTATCGAGCAAGCCAGCCGGGTCCAAATTCTGCCTCCGCTTCTGATAAATTCCACCCGCTTTTTAGAAGCTGCTCTGCGCCAATTTTTTCCTTATAGATTTTCGCTAAATATGGCGGCAGAGGAGCTGTCCGTAAAAGGCGCTATAACCTTCCCTGTCGCCGGCATCCAGTAAGTCCAACGCTCTATTTGATATTGCAAGTTTTTCATCTAAAGTCATGGTTTGCGGCATATTTTTCTCCCTGTTTTAAGTATAATAGGTTGAGATTATTTTAGACAAGTAAGCTTTTAAACAATTTTATTAACCTATTCTTTTCAAAATTGCGGACATTACCTATATAAACCACGGTATACATGCAATATCTTTAATGACGAAAGATAAAGCCAAGAACGGTCTTTTTCTTTAAACGCCGAACGGCTGTATCGTGAACACGGCGAAAATATCCGTTACATAACTCCTACAATTGCCGCGTTAGCGGTTTGAAAAAATGGCTTGTCTGGAACGGCAGCTGTTGGGAAGTTGACGAAGGTAATTCCATGATACAGGAAAAATGCCTTGCGACTATATTCCTTTCCATGAAAATGGAAAAACCAGAAATAATATGTCAAGATTTGGTAAGTCAAAAACTTGTCAAACGAGGGAATACTTTTCGTTCTGTCCATTGATCAGCAAGAAGTTTTCGATGAACCAAAATGAGGGTGTTTGTTTTTCGTTCCGCAATTATTTTTAAAGCGACTACAGTTTTACCGAAAGCCGTAGACGCTGAAAGTATCCCTGTTTGTTTTGCCAGTAACTTTTGGGCAGCGTCTTTTTGTTTGTCCTGAAGTTCGCCTATAAAATTAACATCAATACTTTTACCTCTGTTTTGCTTGTTTTGAAATTCAACTTTTATTTTGTAATGCTCGAGTATTTCGATCAAGTTATCTAAACATCCAACCGGTAAGCCTATATGTTCAGGAAAATATTCATGACAGTAAAGAATATGCGGTTTATTCCATGTAGGAAGCCTCATTCTTTGAGCGCGGTAAAATTCTGGATTCGCAAAAGACGCATCGGACTGTTGTGTTGTTTGTGGTAAATTAAAACAAAAATCCATGCTAATTTGCGGCAGATGTTAATCCCGCAACCACAAAAAAACCGCTGTCCTTTCGAACAGCGGTTTAAGCGGTGACTGTCACCCATTTACGGGTTTGGCTGCGTAAAAGAGATATCAACCGCGCTAAACAGCCTTATGTTATCTGCTACAGAAAAACTTACAACGCCTGATCCGCCTGTGATGGCGCTGTTATTGTTTGCGCGAATCCAGCGATGTTGTCCAGGATAAAGCGTGTAATCATCCTTTAACATAGTCCAGCCACCCCTCTGATAAGTACGCTGTTTGGGTCCGTACTGCCATGCTTCATTTTGGGTAACTGTCACTACAGTATTGTCTCTGGCTGTAGCAATACCTTTGATAATATCAAACCATGTTCTGACATTTATTTCCCATGTTATCCATTTCCATTGGGAACCGGTATTAAAATTAGTTGCGTTTAATCCGGTTGTATCCAATCTTAGCAGCCTTATACCTGCTCTTTTTTTATCGCTTTTCAACTTATCCCAATCATCATCCCATGTCAGAGGAAATCCGGGTATGGAGGAGCTACCGATAGCGTCACCGCCGCGTATCCAGATTTGATCTCCTGAATAGAGATATTGCTGCAGCGCCGCGTTATCCATAGTAAAATTAGCTAGTTCATAAGTAAGAACTGTGCGGAAAGCTATTTCTTCAAAAATATCGCTGTCACTTGAACCGGCTCTGCTTCTTGTTGATATACGCCACACAAAACCATGCTCAGTATTATCACCAACAGTTATATCTGTTGAAAACACAGTTCCGCTGTCACCGGTTTCGGCAAGAGCCGGCTGTGTTAAATAGTTGACAGCGTTTGCGGCAGCGACTGAATTTCTCCAGTTAGCAGCTGTTCCCGGAGTAGTAATACCTGTCGCTGTACCATTTTGACCTGTAGTATCAAATCGTTGACTTGCAGTATTATAACGAATCGTAGAATTAGGAGTTCTGCAATCTATACGCGCCGTTGTTTGTAAAACATTGCTGAAATTTGCCGCAAGAGCAGGGCTTGTATTTGATCCTGTTTGAGATGTTATTCGATCCTTATCGGTTTTTTTGTCTACTCTTACAAACGGTCTGTTCACTTCAGGCGCCGTATGTGTATAAGTTTCATTCGCTGTTGCCGGCCAGCTGTAATTTAAAGCATCCTGAACAAAACCGGAGGAAATTATAATATCGTATGAAGCGCCAAGAACCTGCAGAGCATTGCTTCCTGTAAGATTTATTGTTAACACATCATTATTTATAGTAATATCATTTGAAGTTATATGAAGCTGAATACTTTCAGCCTGCCTGAAATCCCATGCCAGCTTTTGCAATCGTTGAGTTTCGTTAGCAGGACTTGCATGATTAGCCGGAGTTACAGATGCTGATATGTCATACCTTAATATCCATTTTGTTGATGTATCAGGTGCTCCACTGGTAAAACCATTAACACCTCTTGAATAGAACTCGTTAAAATTATCTATACCTTTGTATCTGTTGCTCTGAGCGTCTGTAAGAACCGCAGGCAGTCTGTAACCTGACGCTTGCTGTGTTATAGTAATACTTCCGTTACCTTTTGCTATGTTACGGTTAAAAGTAAGAGCAATTGAGCCTGTCCACGAATCATCGCTTTTTATTTGAGCGGCAGTTTGAGTTGTTGACCATGCCGGTTCATTGTTATCGCTGTGAAGGGCAAGCGCGCCTGTTTGAACATAAATAGCTCTGTTACCTAACTTTACAGCGGGAAGCGTCAAATATTGATTCACATTAACGCCGTCTTTGTCTGTCGCATTAATGGCAAGCGAGTTAACATCAAGAACACTGCTGCCCGGAGTATTATGACCGCTTATTATTTGATAATCAAACGCGAATGAATTTTGATTTGTTAAAACGCTTCCTGTAACCTGATAGCCGTCTCCTGTTGTAGTATTAAGCCTTATTGAAGAAGCCGCGGCAGTTGAAATTGTTATACCATCCCTTAAATACATTGTAACGTTAATTTTATTTGTCACAGTAATGTTTGAATATGTTCCGTTTGGCGTGGTTGAGTCTACGCGCGAAATTAAATTCCCCGGGTTCCATGTAAATGTAATAGGCTGCGTTTCATCTGACTCAATCCCCGCCCTGTTTATCTGACGCGCTACAAGTCTGTATGTTCCGGCTTGTAAACCTTCAAAAGGATTATTTACTACATTAGGAGCTTTTACCCAGCTTCTTTCAATTCCGCTCGTACTGTCAATAACAGAATATACAAGTCCTCCTGTTGTGCCTTGCAGCAAATTATTATCTCCCGAGAATGTGGCTCCGCCTGTCGCGGAAGCATTATTATGCTCTATAGCTATCCATAATTCAGGATGATAAACGTTAGAAAGCGCTATAGCCGCTGTATTTGGTACACCATTTATATTGGCAGTAGAAATACCTGCGCGTGCTGCTCCGCTTACAATGTTTTCAACTACATTGCCTGTGTTATTAGCGGAAAGAAGCCTTACTGTTGGAACACCAGGTTTAATGGTATTAATAAACCTGTTTTGAATTGTTCTGTCATTAGTCGCGGCACTTATCGCTGTTCCTTCAGGTAAGCTTGAAATACCTGTTGAGGCTAGAGGAGTTCCCGCAAGGTCTGTAATTTCTCCTGTGTGTCCTGTTATTACAATCGGATTGTTACCGGTTGTATTTCCGGCTGCAACTGTGTATTTGAATGTAATGTCCTGTCCGCTCACTCTTACATCATTATCATTCCCGGATGTTAAACTATTTACAAATAAAGCGGGATTCGCAGGATCAATGAATCTCAGTTGTAATTGCGGCAGAGCGCTTCCAACTTTTACGTTTTCGCTGAATGAAACCTTAATGTAAATATCCGCGCCTGCTTTATAATGATGCGCCGTAGTACCTGAAATAGTATCTTCAATACCTGTTACTGTGGGAGCCTGAGTATCAATGATAATATTTTTTCCGGCTCCTAAGGTAAACTGATATTCCGCCTCTATGGAAACAGTTGTAACAGGAAGTCTGCGAGCGTATAATCTGCCCGCTACAGAAGGAGTAACAGAGTTATTTGGAACCACATTGTTTGTAACCTTATCGTACGCGTGAGCCGCGTTCATCGTTACTCTGATCTCTTCTCTTGTCTCGCCCGATCCTCTTACCCATGTAAATGGATAATTTTCCAGATTCCAGTTTGAACTGCCTCCTTCAATTCCATCAACATTTAAACGGGTATTAACAGGAGTATTGTTACCGGCAAGCACGGTGTATTCAAATTCATGCCTTGTGCTTAACGATTCATTTAGTATATATACAGCTCTTGCCGCACCTCCCGCGCCTGTAGAATTTAACAACAACACAGGAGTGGAATTCGTATAACGCAGTTGAACAGCTTTACTGAACTCAAGGAAGACAGTTACTTTGTCACCGGCTTTCTTCGTTCCGTCATCACTGCTGGAAATACGCAACAAACGGAGGTCATCGCTTTCCACAAGCCATGAACCGCCCGCTGTTGTAACATTGCCGCCGAAATCTTTGGTTTTTACTTCAATAACAAGCGAATCTAAAAGATCGTTATCATTTATACCGTCTGAGCCGACTACGATAACAGCTTTCCATGTTCCTGTTGATGATTTCACGGCAGGATCATCATAACTAACCGTTATGTTTTTTGCCGGAATGAAAATGCCGTTTATCTCCGCTTCAAAATTACCGCTGAAATATTCCGCTATTGGTAAATACTCGGCGGAATCTTCGCGCCAGCTTCCGTTGATAGTAATTGTTTCACCACCGAGAAAACGCGGCATAAGCGCGTATTGCTGCGGTATGTACGGGTCTCCGTCATCAACAGTAACATTGTCAATATTGATAACAGGAGGAGACTCATCTCCCTGCGGAGCATAAGTTATAATCGTACATCTGCTATCCGGGTTTTTCGCCTTTAACAGGAATGTCTGGCTGTTCAAAGATTGATTATCTATCGCGATATTAAGATCCGTTTTTAAATTAAGCGTTATGGAGAAACTATAAACCTGCCTTGTATCTGAATCTTCTCCTTCATGATTTAATCTGAGTCTCCATAGCTTATTTGGATTGGCAGAATCAAACAAACCTTCTTCACGGCAAGGATCTTCCGGTGTAAGGGGAGGTAAAGCGGGATTTTCAATTTCATGTATGTCAATTTCGCCGTTACCATCTACATCAATATATCCCATTGCTATCATCCATCCGACATATTCAGGTTCACGGAAATACCTTATCTGACTTTTTGTCGCGAATCCTTCCGATTGAGGATTTATCCATACCATATCAAGAGTTTCCACCAATGTCGCGTCACGCACTATACCTGATATTGTAACCGTGTTATAACTTTTCGAAGCTTTATCAACATCTACGTGTATAAATAAAGGATCAGAAGCGCTTGGATTTATTGGTTCGGGGAAATCCGGGAATGAAATATCCTGCACCCTGAATAAAGCAATATGCTCGCGGCTTTCTCCGCTTCTTACGCTACTAATTGACGCTTTGCTTGCTGCTGTTGCCTTAATTACAAAATAACCTGAACGCGGCGGCGGTCTGAACTCCCAGGGAAAAATCGTGGAATAGCTGCCGTTTGGACGCGGTTCGTTTAGTTTAATGCACGACTCCGCCCCACTATGCCTGCTGCCGCAGAATGAACAAACACCATCGGTTCCCAAACCTATGATTTTTTCCGACACAGTACCGTCCAGTTCATTGTATATGTACAGATCGAAATTTATTTTTTCTACGCCGTGATTATGATACGCTGTGGCTCTTATCGTTCTTCCGGGATAGATCATAAAAGCTTTTTCTTTGACAACTTCCTCTATGCTGCCGTACGTTCCTTTAAGATCATCGTAGTACTTGAGCGGATCATCACTGAGTCTGTATTCGGGCGGCAGTTCCATATCCTCTGTGTATATAATCCACGGTTTGTCCGCCAGCGGCCAATAAATAAAGTACCCTAAAACTTTTTCCTGATTTACATTTCCAGCGGCGTCATAACACACCGCGACTAACATTACCGTTGTTTTTTCGTTTATCTTTGTTTTCAATTCACCATCAGGCGACGTGCTGCTTCCGTCAAGCGCCGGAACCTGAAATCTACCGTTAGGTTTTATGCTGCTCAGAAGCTCAGTATCCGGAGGAGGAGGAGGCAGATTTATATAGTATCTGTAAATATAATTATCAGATAACGGCGTTCCCGGATTTTGATCAATATTTTCATCGTGACTATAAAGCACGAATTCAATTGAACTTACATCATGTTCGTCATCCACCTGCCACTGTACATTAAAACCCTGGGTTAAAAACTTTCCGATATTCGACGGTTCGAACCTTTCAAGCCCGTCATCCTTTATATCATGAAGCGATTCTAAAGGTTCCGATTTCCACGCTTCAAACCCTCTGTATATAAAAGGTTCTGTAATATCTACTTTCGGAGGAAATTTATCGATGATTAAAACACGAGTGCAAAGTGAATTTTCATCTGACATTCCGCCGGAATCCTCCGCCAGAACAGAGAATAAATATTCACCGTCTTCCGGCAGTTTTCCGCTCCACGTCATATCTACGGGCACCGCCCATGTTACCTTAGCGCCGCTTTTTGACCATTTCAATCCATCCTTGGAAAACGCTGACCGTCCTCCGTTCTCTGATACTTCCCACTTACCGTTATAATATTTCCATTCCTTTATGAACTCACTTATTGAGTCGTCATCATTCTTTATCTTGATCGGAACCGATACAACCAATGATTTTATTCCGCTTGTATCCGTGGCAGTGCCTTCAATCGTAAAAGCCGCGGGAACAGCTTTACGGGGAACGGGAGATGTTATTTCAACTACAGGTCCGTCTAAATCCAGCATTTTCCCCAGCGCGACCGGCGTATCGCAGGCGAGGAAGATAAATACTATTAAACCCGCTAAAATTATTGATTTAATCTTTTTCATTTTTTCCCCCTTCCTATTCTACGTTATATGAAACAGCAGCCGGCATTTGCGGTATAATTTGCTCTCCGGTTCCGGGGCTCCAGCCGTCTATTTCAAAACCATAACTTAGGTCGCCGTAAGAACCGGATAACCAAGCATTAGTTTCGCCTGTATTTTGATTTCTGCGCCCGTCTCCTCTTCCGAAATTTTGGACATACAATTTACTGACAATTTCTGTACTAACCCAATAAAATCTGGATTGATTCGGCACACGGTAATACAATTTAAGGTACCTTGTGTCTCTGTTATATGTCGCTTCACGAACAGGAAAACCCGCTATAGTCGGAAGCCCTGCGACAACATTTGTACCGTATAACAGAAGCGGTCTTCTGTTAGTCGTAATAGTTGCCTGTGTAACAAGCGTGCCCTGGTTTAACATAACAACCGTTCTGAATATTCCTTCATATCCTTTTAGTGAAGTATAAGTCGGTGATGTATATGACGCGTTAGCATGATCTACTCTTGCCTCAGCGACAACATAATTTTTACTTGCTTCGAATGAGTTACCAGCGGTAAAATCAGCCTGATCTCCGCTTTCAATAACTGTTCCTAAAGAAAAACCTAAATCGGCAGATAATGCCGCGTCTTTGTTATGAGAACGGAAACCTGCGTAATTCTGCGCAAAATATCTTGTAACAGGAGATCCGTTTTCAAACGCGGTATATGTCTGCTGACCATCACTGGCATTTGAACTTCTATAAATCAAATTAGGCCAAACCCACTGACCTATCGTTCTTGTATTAGCTTTAGCTCCGTTCCATGCAATTGTATTCGCGCCGACAGTCACAGAAGTATTAGAGCCTTTAACCGAAAGATTACCTGTCCATTCACCGGAAGCGCTGCCTATGGAATTGGTCATATTCCTTCCTAACAGCGTTCCATAAAATATTCTTGCTCCGGGTGTTTCTGTTTCGATACGATAACTAATAGTGTCAAAATCGATAATATGACCGGCATACCCTGTTGTCGCGTACGTCTGCGCAAGAGGGTCATTACTTGATGCGTCCATCGGCGCCGCACCTGTTCCCCTTGCGTCGTAACTTCTGCGATCAACGCGTATCACAGGTTTTTGAACACCTTTAGACCAGAACCAGTACGATCCGTCTCCGACAGCCGCAGCGGGATTTCCCGCTTCATCGGTAAATGTTCCTGCAGGATAATATAGTCTCCATTGCAAACCTGGCAGTAATGGTTCATTTAATGTGATCGTCACTGTAAGTCCGTCCGGGCTAAATTTTACTCTATCGGTATTTACAACTTCAAAATTTTGCCATCGGAATTCAGCCTTTGTAAGTACTTCTCGAATACCGGAAACAACGCCGCTCGTAGCAGCAATGAGCAACGGATCGTTGCCAAAGTTATTATTTGTGCCGTTGTTAAAATTATAAGCTAATACCCACTTAGTTGTAGTATCGGGAACCATGTAATCAGTTCCTGTCGTATCAGGAGCGCTTGTCGCTGTACCGCCCGTACCGTGTGAGGCAGAATTATTATTATAATTACCTGTATAACCCGCGCCTCGTTTTAATCCATGTGTGTTCTGCCTGTAAGGTCCTACACTGAGACCTGTTCGTGTATCAAGAGTAAGACTGCTCATACTAGTTCCGCGCGTTAAATTATTTCGATCTGTTGAATTAAGCAGGCTGCTATTATATATATCGGAAAAACCGGAAACATATGTTCTTCCAACCTCTCCCGCAGAGAGCGGAGCAGCGCTTGTATGTCTAATTTCAAAGCCATTCGCGTCTTTAATAATTTCTCCGTTTGCGTCAGTGCCTATATAGTATCCTTCATTTTCAAAAACTGCCGGTATCGCGTAATTACCGTGCGGCTTTATTGTGATTGTGCCTCTGCCTGCCTGCACCTGTTTACTGAATGTTATTTTTACCGTTCGGTTGTCCGCGGAAACCGAAGCAGTTACATTCCCTGTCAATGCTGACGCGTTCTGCGGTTCCATGCTCCTTACCCTTGGAGCAATTGTACTAACTTTAATTCCTAATAAGTTATAATCAACAGGAGGGTTTCCTGATACCATTATCTGCGCCACAGTACAAGTTATAGAGGCGCTCGCGGGTCCGGTGTTTGTAAATCTATCCGTAAGACCGCTCAGATTAATACCGGAAATTTTTAAACCATTTAACATATCATAGGTGTTGGCGATAAGAGGTGTCCACGAGAATGTTACGTCTCTCACGTTTGTTGCCGCTGTTGCTGTAAGCGTCCTTGTGAATGTATTAGGCGTACCGTCTCCGTCTGTATTTGTTGTTGTCTCAGACATATCCGCGATAGTAATTGTTACGTTGGCGGCTGTAGTGACAGTTACATCAGCGTCAAAGCTTAATGTAAAATCAAGCCGGTTATTTGCGCCGGCAATATAAGTACCGGGCGGCTGTACAGCTTTTATACCGCTAAGTGTCGGGAAAATCGCGTTAATTTGTATCGGACTCGCGCAGCTATAATTTCTGGTATTCGCGCAAATATCAGAATTGGGATTAATTACCGCGTCTCCGGTATTCGGATCGGTGGAAGGACAGCGGTGCCTCTGATAACCTTCATTTCCTGCCAAGTCTTTATAACGCGCGCGTATGCTATGCGTTCCGTTAGATATGGCTGTAACCGGTATTGTGTACGTTTTCCATTCAAGCCCGCCGTCAAGGGTATATTCAATTACATTTTCCCATGTGTTATAAGGATTAGAAGCCGCGGAAGGATTAATTGTCATTGTTATTCCGTGATTGTAAGTAGCGGCGGCGCTTTGCAGCGCAACACCTGCCGGAATGCTGCCTCCTGTAAGCGTAACTACAGGCATCACCGGAAGTAATCTTTTAATATAGATACGATCTACGCGGCTGTTGTTTGTATTCAGAGAGGAATGAAGCAGACCACCGGCGTTGTTTATGTTTGCGGGTAACGCGGCTATAGGATTATTATAAAGGTCGGTAATCTCGCCTGACGCTGTATTAGTATATATCGTTATCGAAGTAATTTGTCCGTCGGTTGCGACATTTGACGCGGGAAGACTGAAAACCAGCTGATTCGCGGTGCCGCCCTGTCTTGAGTAAACTAAATGCGTACTATCTGATGTTGTAGAATCGCCGTATAGATTTGTTACGACAAACGGCAGATGCGGAATTTGCGAATTCAAAATAGGTTTGTCGGCAGTCAGTGTAACTTCAATTGTTTCACCGTCTCTAAAGTAAAAATCATTGTAACTGCCATTAACAGAGCTGGTTTTTCCGCTGATTACAACATTGGTAATAACAGGACGTATACCGTCCAAGACAATCTTTTTACCGTCTGTATCATTCTGCAGTGAGCCGGCTTTTGTTATCCAGTTAGGCATACCAACACTGTCGATCGAATAGCCGGGAATAAACGCGTGCTTTTCACGGGTAACGTCAATAATTCTGCTTGTTCTAAGACGTATAGGACGATCTGTCCGCTCACTTTCAGGATCTGTCGTGTTTCCGCCCATGTTAATTCCCGCAGGCGTACCATCCCATCCAAACATTGTTTCCAAATATCCGGTAGTAACTGTTCCTCCGTTTTGAACAATATTACCGCTGCCATCTAACCTTATAGACGGCACAGCGCCTTCAGGAACAGGAAATCTAAATCTTAAGAATAGTGTTTCTTTGCCCGCTAAATCATCACCGGGAGTATCAATATATGCGGGTAATGAACTGATAAGATATTCTATATTTCCGGTACTCGGATTTTTAATCGGATAACGGATATTAAGTTCCGGTCTTCCGCCTTCTACTTTTATTAATCCTGAAAAATCAGCTTGAAGGATTATTACATCACGGGAACCATAAGTGCCGTCCAGTGTCTGTGTAGTTATCTTTTCCAGCTTTGCCGCGTTTGTCGCCGCGACAGTACGCTGCATTCTCGCGATATTACCGAGAGAATCCTCCGCTTCAAACAGGAATACCCTTTGAGCTTCATCGGGATAATACTCAATATAGGTTAGAGCGTTATCACTCTTGTTGTAATCGCTTCCTACCTGCTTTGCGCATTTTTCACAGCTTTTTTGAGCCTCAGGATTACCTTCATTTTCAGGGCATGTGCAGACTGTATCAAATGTAATATCCTTCATTCTTATGTTGCTAACCCTGAGATCGCCGTTCGGCGCGGCGTTTATCCAGAATTTTAATATTGTTCCTCTTGTGTACATCTGGAAAGGAGCCGCTTTTTCATATTCCTGAAGTAAAAATTGATTTAA
>JGI24695J34938_10003047_pt1 | contig 12017 bp, 14 predicted proteins | sample TergutCo191P3_FD_34938 | JGI IMG/M metagenome (IMG submission 34938) | reverse complement strand
CCGAATGTTAGGTGATCGTCTATGCATCCCCAATAGGAGAGCAGGTAATCAATAACAGGCATAAACGCAAGCCGAAAATTTTTAGTGTCTTTGTGCGAATGGAAAACATTTCTTGCGAGTTCCAGATAAGCAAGCGCTTCGCTGCCTATCATATTTTTTAGAACCAGAGCGTTATCGTAGGCTAAGCGGAAAGTCGAGCTTATGCTAAAGCAATCAGTTCCATACAAAAACTCATTCAAAAAACTTTCGTAATCGCTGAACTTGTCTTCAATCTCAAGTCTTTTGAGAAAATCCTTGTAAGACTGTTTATCCTTGTCCAACGTGGAGTCGTAATAATCAAAAAAGGTATCCAGGGTTGTATATACCCGTTCTGCATATCTTCCCAACCAGTAAAGGTTTGAGCTGTGTTTTAGCGACACAATACCCATGTGTAACCTCCTAAGGCATTGACCCTCAGGTTCAAGCCCTTGTTTAAAGCGGCAAAATCATTAATCAAAAGCATATTCATTTCTCCATCCCTTTAAAATAAAAAAAAGCATGCGTCCCGTCAGAAAACGCACGCCTTTGTGCCTAGGGATAATATAGAAATTAATAAACAAAGGTTTTTTTCAAAAATTCTATCTTACTCCTATGCGCCTTTCCGTTTTCAGCTTGATTCTGTCCGGTATATTCACCGCTGTTTTTGTGGTTTTTATATTTGCAAAATGGCAAGACAAAAATGAGCATATTAAAAAGCTGAACAGCGAAATTATGACCATGCGAACAAAACTCAATCATGCGGAAGCCGTGGGAACAAAAGCTCTGGCTTATGCCCGTGTTTCAAGAGGATTAGAACTTATTGTAGGAAGAAGGTTGACCACTGCGCAAAAAAAGATTCTCACGGAGAGATTGTATTCCATATCAATGGACTATAAAATAGATCCCGTGTTAATTTTAGCTGTTATTCACCAGGAAAGCAAAGGAAATCCAACCGCAAGAGGAGCCTTTATGTCCGGCATAGAATCCGGAGCTCTGGGGCTTATGCAAATAAAATACGAATCTGCATTGGAAGTAGCGCACACTGTTGGAATTAAGCTCAACTCTCGCGAAGACCTGTTTGTCCCAGAAATAAATCTCATGGTAGGCACAGCGTATTTGCTGCGTTTGATAGCCAAATACAATAATCTGCAACACGCCTTGATCGCCTATAACATAGGCTTGGGAAATCTGGAAGCGAGACTGAGAAGCGGAGAAGCACTGCCCACAAGATATTACAACAGAATAATGCAGAATTACATGTTTTTGTCCATGAGGATTTTCAATGATAAATATTGAAACCTGGAAACTGCGACAAAGTTTACATTATAAGGTTCGTAATTTTTTTTTGAAAAGAGGTCTTTTGGAAGTTGATGTTCCCATGCTCTCCACGGCAAATGGTACAGACCCATTGCTTGATTATTTTGAAACTCTGCCTCCTACTCACTACTTGACCACAAGCCCGGAATTCTACATGAAACGTCTTTTGGCAAACGGATATAAAGATATATTTTGTTTGACACACGCCTTTAGAAAAGGAGAATGCGGAGAACGGCACAACTGCGAATTCAACATGGCGGAATGGTACAGAACAGGATTTTCCGCAGAAGATTTGCAACAAGAAATTCTCGATTTGGTGAATGAAATAACGGGCTGGAATTTGCCATTGAAAAGAACAACCTGGAAACAGCTCTTTGAGAACATTGATATTGAAAAATTAAAAGCTGAGCACCCGAACTGGACACAGGAAGATCTGGAAGATTACGCCATAAGCGAACCGGATTTAGGGAAAAACTGCGCAGAGTTCATTGTGGATTATCCACCTGAACGTGCCGCTTTAGCCAAAGTTCGCAACAACATCGCATGCAGATTTGAACTCTACGTAAACGGAATGGAACTCTGCAACGGCTACGAAGAATTAACCGATGCAAAGGAACAACAAAGACGTTTTTACGAAGACATTAAAAAACGGGAAAAAGCGAAGAAGCCTGTGCCAAAAATAGACAAAGATTTTTTAGCAGCCCTGGAAAAAGGAATGCCGGAATGCTCAGGAGTAGCCTTGGGCCTCGACAGGCTTTACATGTTAGCGATGGGAAAGAAAGATATTAGCGAAGTGTGGTTTTTCTAATTTACTGCCATGGACATCACTCTACCTATTCCCGACGATTTTCATATTCATCTTAGGCAGGGCAAAGATTTGGCGGATTATGCCAAAAGCGCTGAATTACAGTTTGGACGTGTTTTAGCAATGCCCAATACCGAGCCGCCTATAAACTCCGCAGAGTCCGTAAAAAAATATAAGGAAGAAATTTTTGCCGCTGCACCCAGCATGGAAGTTTTGCTCACGTTTAAGCTCAACAAAAATTACTGTGAGCAGGAACTTTTGGAAATGCGAAAGAACGGCGCAGTTGCCGCAAAATATTATCCGCTGGGAGTGACCACAAATAGCCAAGACGGAGTTGCCAAAATAGAAGATATGTACCCTACCATTGAGCTTATGGAAAAACTCGGCTTTGTACTTTGCCTTCATGGCGAAGAACCCGGAGCTTTTTGCCTGGATAGAGAAAAGGAGTTTCTGGTACACCTCGAAAAACTTTGCAAAACATTCCCTAAACTTCGCATTGTTCTTGAGCATGTGTCCAGCGCAGAGGCTGTGGAATGCGTAAAAAGTTTGCCGCAAAATGTTGCCGCAACCGTAACCGTGCACCATTTGATTTTAACCTTAAACGACATAGTAGGCGATTTTTTGCGCCCGCAAAATTTTTGCAAACCATTGCCAAAACTTCCGAAAGACAAGGCGGCTGTTAGAGAGGCGGTTTTCAGCGGAAATTCAAAATTCTTTTTAGGAACAGACAGCGCTCCGCATTCTCTGGAAAAAAAAGAATGTCTTTGCGGAGCTGCTGGGGTTTACTCTGCGCCGGTTGCAATTCCAATTTTGATAGAGGAATTTGAAAACGAAAATAAACTTGAGTTGCTTCCGAATTTCATAGCCGGATTCGGAGCGGACTTTTACGGAATTCCCAGACAGGCAAAAAAAGTTGTTTACAGAAAAAAAGAATGGCAGGTACCAAAAACCATAGATGGAGCCGTGCCTTTGAAAGCCGGAGAAGTCTTGAAGTGGCAAAAATAAGAGCGAATATACTGGGAATTCTTTTTTACCTGTCCATAGTCATAGGCTTGATTACTATTGTGCCGCCATGGACTTTGTATTGCGTAATATTGGGAAAACAGCAAAAATATATGCTTGCGTGCAAACCGTTTTTTGCCGTTGTCTTTTTTTTGTTCGGCATAAAGGTGAAAATAATCGGAGAGATGCCGGAGCATGGCAAGGCCTGCTTTATGCTATGCAACCACCAAAGCTTTATAGATGTTCCTGTTATTATGCAAAAAATTTTTCCGTGCGCATTTTTGGCAAAAAAGAGCCTGTTCCAAATTCCTTACTTCAGGCTACTATTAACTTATACGGGTAGCCTTCCCGTGGTGCGCGGCGATAAGCAGGCAAATGCCGATTTACCCGAAAAAATTCAACACCATCTCTCTGAGAATTTTCCGATTATGGCCTTCCCGGAAGGAACTCGCTCTGAAGACGGCAAGATTTTGCCTTTTAAAAACGGAATCTTCCATATAATAAAAGAGGCAAATGTTCCGATATTTCCTGTTACGCTAATGAATGCGCACAAGGTTTTGCCAAAAACGGGGTTTGCCCTTTATCCGGGAGAAATAAAAGTTTTTCCGCATAAAATTATAGCGGCAAAAGAAATAGAGGCGCTGAGCATTGAACAGTTGAAAGAACTGGTTACTCAGCGTATTGCAGAACCGATTTCTTAATCCAGTATGCGATCTACATTGGCATCTAAATTAATAGTGCGCTGTATTTCGACTAATTCCTGGCTTGCACGTAATTTTTGCTTTGCCAGTTCCATAGCCGCAGTGCGAGAGGAAGTGACCAGAGTATAAACCGTGAACTGATTTTCAGCCTTATTATACATCATACGTGTCTTTTGCGTACGGACATCTACTATGTCTTGAGAAACATTTGCAATGGCACGTGCCGCTGCACCTTCCATAGCCTGGCCATCAGGGCTGTTCATAAAAAAATTCTTCGCTCTTGATTCGATTCCGGTCTGAACCGAGGATGCCAAATCTGCCTTTGCCGCAGTATTTGCAACTTGAGACGCAACAGACTCAGAATTTGACTTTCCCTGGCCTATGCCGCAAAAGTTATCTTTTATGTACTCCTTGTTGCACAACTCCAGCAGCTCATTGCGAATGGAGACAACCTCTTCATCACCCTTTATATCCGAAACGGTAGCCTTTGAACCACCGCAGCCGAAGGTAGATACCATGGCAAGTGAAGCACCCGCCGCCAACAGAACCATTTTGGTTTTGCTCATACTATGCACTCCTATTTTCTATATTCTTTGCATGCAGTTACCAAAATACAAAAAGAAAAAGAGGGTGAAGCTGAAAAAATGCCAAGAACCCGGTTGCGGACGTGAATTTTGGGGACATCCCATAGCCAAATACTGTGAATTGCACAGAGACATAAAAGCACGGCAAAAGCCAAAAAAGGCTTTAGACAGCCTTGAAATGCGCAATATGTTCTTCAAGCACGGCTATAATGAGCCGGTAGAGGTTCATTTCAAATGTTGTTTGGATGGCTGCGAAAGCACATTTCCGGTAAAAATGTTCCCAAAGCAGTTCATTTACCCACGTTTCTGCATGGAACACAGAAACGATTTCAAGCGAAGCAATTACGTTCGCATGCAAAAACGGAAAACCGGAACTTAATCCTTGTCAATTCCAAAGAATGCGTTCCCATAACTGCGCAAATGATCACGTATCTTGCGATAAGATGTCAGCATGTTGGAATATGAATCATTTACAATCAAATTAGTCGCATTCTCGCCGTCTGCGCTCCAAAGCGTGGCTCGCATGGCTCGAATGAATTCTTTAGCTTCGTTGAATCTAGCCTCATGTGCTCCTGGATTCGTGCAAGCCATAGCCTCTGATATAAGGTCGTTTAGTTTAAGCAAGTCCCGTTTTTGGAAATCCAGAAAATCCGTTTTATTGTCCAAGACCCTGAGGCGCAGCTTTACCACCTGGGTCATATAATCCGAAACGCTTTCCAAACTGTCAAAAATTCTCTCGTATTTAAATATTCTCTTTTGGACATCCGGGGTTGTGGTTTCTTCACTACCCACAAAGGTTGCCAAAATACTCTGAATTCTTTCCGTTGTGTTATCGCACAGTTTTTCCATCTCAAAAATCTGATCTATTTCCGGCGAGTCCTTTTCGGTGCTTTCAATACAGCTCTTTAAATTTTGCAACCCTATGTTCAACTGGTTTCTCATATAATTTAACACTTTTTGAATACGGCTTTCCGCATCCACAAACCTTATGTAAGAAGATTCATTTTTGTTGTTGACCATTGTGAGCAGCATTTCCACTTCGGGAATTTTAGGCTTCTCTTTGCGGAAAAATCTTATTTTGACGAATACTCTTTTTAAAAAAGCACTTTCCAAAAAACGTGCCACTTGCCTGCAAGGGCCTAAGAATACGAGTGTGTTGAAAATGTTAAATGTTGTGTGCAATGCCGCTATGCCAAGGCCCACATGGAGAAAGCTTTTTCCGTCATAATGGCTTACATCTTTTATGCCAAAGAAAAAATCCAATTCCCATTTTATAAAATCCAAAGCCGGGTGGAATATAAGAGTCATGTAAAATACACCGATAACATTGAACAGAGCGTGGAAAGATGCGGTTCGGCGAGCATTATTGTTTCCGCTTAAAGAAGCGATTATGGCCGTTAACGTTGTTCCGAGATTTTCGCCGAGCACAAGAGCCGCAGCCGATTCAAAGCTGATTAGACCTTGGCTTGCAAGCACCATGGTTATGCCTATGGTAACAGTGCTGGATTGTATTATAACAGTTAAAAGGCAACCGGCAAAGGCGCATTTTAAAATGCCGAGATAGCTGTTTGCGTTGAATGTTTTGAAGGCTTCCACGAACTCAGGGTACTCTCTGATCGGAGATGCGGCGAATTTCATTATCATCAAACCGAGGAATATGCAGCCTATGCCCATAACGCTTCCGCCCACATACTTGCCCATTTCTTTGGGAGAGAATACATAAACGATCGCTCCCAGACCTGCCAGCACAAGCCCATATTGCTCAATTTTTATGGTTAAAATCCATGCCGTTAATGTGGTTCCTATGTTTGCGCCCATAATAACGCCAACCGCCTGAGCCAGGGTCATAAGGCCACTATCCACAAAGCTCACAACCAAAACCGTTGTCACGGTGCTGGATTGTATTATAGCCGTGACCAAGAACCCTACCCCCACCCCGAATACACGATTATTGGTAGCCAAAGCTATAAGGGATCTTATTTTATTGCCGGCAATTTTTTGCAAGCCTTCGGAGAGAAACTTCATCCCTAAGAGGAAGAATCCTATGCCTCCTATAAGAGCAAATGCGATTTCCAGATAACTAGATGGTTTTTCCATTGTAGCTTCCTATTTATAGAAATGGGACTGGAAATATAGAAATTTAGCGGCTTACGTTCAGCGAAAACAAAAACTCCAACCCACGCCCATTCTCACCCCTTTTGGCAGAAATTGTGCCTCCGTGGAAAAGAACAGCGTTTTTTACAATGGAGAGCCCCAACCCGGAGCCTCCTGTGGTACGTGTACGGCCATCGTGAACTCGGTAAAAGCGTTCAAAAAGGCGGTTTAGATGATGATCATCTTCTATGCCATTGCCGTTATCCGCAAAAGTAAAATAAATTTTGCCGCCTTTGACCTCAAGCGCTTTTATCAGAATGTTTACATTTGTACCGGCATGGCGAATCACGTTTTCCGTAAGGTTGCGAAAAATTGAGTAAAGCAAATTAATGTTGCCGTCAATTACAATGTCTTCCGAAACTTCGTTTATGAATTCTATGTTTTTTTCTTGCAACGCTGCGGAAGTGCCTTCATATACACTATCTATAACATGTACTATTTTTAAACTTTCAAATTTCAGCGACTGGGCTTTTGCATCTATTTTTGTAAGCAAGCTCATATCGGAAATAAGTTCGGTCAATACCTGTGTTTGTGAAAACGCCCGCTGCAAATATTCCTTTCGTTTTTCTTCCCCAATATGGTTATCCAAAAGAATTTCCAAAAATCCGCGAATGCTTGTCACAGGAGTTCTGAGTTCGTGCGCTATGTTTCCGGTCATCTCCTGTTTTAAACGCTTTGCATTTTCAATAGCAGTTACGTCTATAAGAATAACCTCAAAGCTTTTGTCTTCAAACATATTCATGCGAAGCAAAAATTCACGGCCCTGCTTGCTTATCTGCGTTTCGTAATAATCCTCGCTTCTATCCAAAGCAGAAACATACTCAATTTCTTTGCCAACGGTTAATGGCTGGTTAGAAATTATGTTGAAGTATTGCAAAAAAAGACCGTTGTAAAAAGCTACGGTTTTATCTGCATTGAAAAAGCATATACCCTCTGCGGACGCTTGAACGTGCATAAGCAGTTTTTCTTTTTCCCGTGCCAAAAGCTTTTCGTTTTCTTTTATTTTGCGAAGGTTCTCTGCTATGTTTGTGCATATTTTGCCGAACTCGTCTTCTGAGAATTTTGGGATGTCAATTCCTTCTATTTCCAAAACTTTTGAAAAATCCTTCAAGCGTTTGACCGCTTTGCCAAAATAATTGCCCACATAAAGTATAAATGCCAAGCCTATGAGAAAAACAACAACAGCAAAGAAGAGAAATTCCTTGTTTGTGCGCAGCAGGAATTTAATATGCTCATCGTAAGGCAAGGCCACACGTATAATTTGATCGTTGATTTTTTTTGCGTAGTACAAATACAGCTTGTTGTTTGATGCGGATTCCCTTATTGAAAAACCGCTGTTGCCTTTCAATGCCGCGACAATTTCTGGCCTGTCCAGATGATTTTCCATTGTGCTGGAAATAACGTTGTCATAGTCCACATTGCCTGCGGAGTCGATCAATGTTATTCGCAAGTTTGTGGGAACACCGACTGATGGGCCCGATCGTGATATTATTTCCGCATATGTGTCTAATTTTTCGAGCAACGCATTTTCTCTGTGTTTCTGCGCTTGCTGGTGTTCAAAGATTATGATGCCGAGGATGGAAACCGCAAATATAAGCAGGAATCCGAATATAAGTTTTTGCTGGAATTTTTTTATCATGGTTCTGATTGGTTGAATTTGTAGCCGAAACCGGTACGGTTGGAAATATAATACGATTTATCACCGAGTTTTTTGCGCAATCGTGTTATATGTACATCAACCGTGCGCTCGGTTATGTAAGGCGTGTCTTGCCATATATTGTCTATCATTTGCCTGCGTGAATATACGCGTGAAGGATTGGATGCCAGCAAATGCAATATTTCAAATTCAGTTTTTGTAAGCTGTAAAACCGTTTCACCGATTTTTGCCTCCTTTGCCAAAGTGTCAATCGTGAGTTCATCTATTGTCAGCACGTTTTCCTTGACTTCAGCGACTTCTTCCGGGGTTCTTTTTAGCACCGCTTTGACACGTGCGGAAACCTCTTTTAAGGAGAATGGTTTTGAAATATAATCATCTGCGCCAACGGAAAAACCTGTGAGCATATCGTTTTCCGTATCTTTTGCGGTTAGAAAGATAATGGGAGTATTGTTGCCCTCTCTGCGAAGTCTTTCGGCAAGGCGAAAACCCGACATTCCACCCATCATCACATCCAGTAGAATAAGATTGTGTTCAGGCGTTAGTTTTTTAAGAGCATCTTCTGCAGACAAAGCGGTGGTCACTTCGTATCCCTCATTTTGCAAATTGAAGGACAGAATTTCGCATATATCGCACTCATCATCAACTACGAGAATTTTCTTTGACACTTTTTCTGCCCTTGTGCTTTAAAACCTTTGCATCAATATAGAAAACAATCTCTTCAACAATGTTCATCACAATCCCTAGTTAAACGTTACTTTAAATTTAGCTTTTGGATGTTACGTTTTTGTTACGAAATTGTTAACGTTTGGGTAAAGTTCTGTGCCTAAGACGCCGCTTTAAAATTGTAAATGGGCTTAATTATATCCATGACATCAACAGTATCGCCGATGTTATCTATAATTTCCTGCATAGGTTTGTATGCCATAGGAGCTTCATCAAGCGTACCTGTGCTGATTGTTGTGGAATAAACGGACTTCATTTCGTTTTTAAAGTCCTCCATATTCAATGTAGCTTTTGCCTTGCCTCTGGACATAATCCTGCCTGCGCCATGAGGAGCAGAACAATTCCAGTCTTCGTTGCCTTTCCCGGTGCAAATCAATGATCCATCCCTCATATTCATAGGAATTATGAGTATTTCCCCATTTTTGGCTGAAACAGCCCCCTTACGAGCTATCATTGCCTCCAGCTCTATGTAATTGTGAACCGTTTCAAACTCATCTGCAATTTCATTTTTCTCTACGCCCAAGCCACGTTTGATTTCGTCTAACATAGTCTTTCTATTCCAATGAGCCATATCTTGAGCAAGTCCAAGATCGTTCAGGTAATTTTCAGTTGTTAAGCCACTGCAATATGCCAATGCTTCTGGAATTGACATATCAGATTTTGATAATTCCAGCCAGGCTTTTTTTTGATAATGCTTTGCTACTTCAAGCCCAAAATGACGAGAGCCTGAGTGAATCACTATGTACAAGTCATTGTTTTTGTTGCGATTTATTTCAATAAAATGGTTACCTGAGCCTAGCGAACCTATAGACTTTCTGGCACGTTCTACATTCATGCCTTCTGCTCTCACCTTATTCCACTGAACATTATCGGCGAACGCATGCGCAGATTTTCTAACGGAGTTCCCGATTGGAATGTATTTGCGAATAACTTTGTCCAATGCTTGCGGCTCAAATGTTTCACTTGTTTTTGAATCGCTTTTTATTCTACAAGCAAGCATGCCGCAGCCTATGTCCACACCGATCAGGTTAGGGACAACCAGTCCGTTTGTGATGGTTAGAGTAGTTCCTATTACGCATCCGGCTCCAGCATGAACATCTGGCATAAAGCGAATTTTTGAGTCACGGACAAATTCCTGATTCAGCAAAGTTTTTATCTGAGAGATTGCTTCCTCTTCTATATTATCCGTAAACACCTTTGCAGTATTGAATTGACCTTTTAGGTTTAGCACAATAAGAAGGTAGAAAAATAACTCTTGCTACCATTTTCAACTGCTTACAATTTGTAAGCAGTTTGCTTGCCGTTATGGCTGATTCTCGATTGGTGCATTTTCTTCGGCGACTTTTTCATTGGCATCAGATGAGGGAGCCTCTTCGCTAGGCGCAGTTTCCACTTTGCTAGCTACACTTTCTCTGAATACGCCATCTTTAAAAGTTATGTTCATTTCTGGTCCGATTGTGACATCTATGGCTTTTTTGCCAATGTATGCTGCATGACCAATGTTAGCATTGCCAGGAGCATAGCTTCCACTTGCGAAATCATTAGTCTTATAGGTCAAATTGAACGCCACATTACCATCTTTCTCATCACTTGCATAGCCTGTAATGGTTCCACCGGTTTTGATAAAAGTGCCGCTAGCGACATACACTCCACCTCCATTGCAGTTTTGTGCCTGAGGGGAAACATCAGGTTGCCTTGGAAAGCAAGCATTACGAGTAATAGTTCCACCTTTCATGAGGAAAGTGCCACCCTTACTTACATACACTCCACCGCCATCGCCACGATTAACATGACCGATAATAGACGAACCTTCATTCATCACAAGTGTTCCGCCGTCTGATACTCTAATCAATGAGTTCTAGAATCCTCTTCCTCCAATAGCAGCCTTTATTCCGTTGGCGGTGATATTTTCGTCTAAAACCAGAGTAACTCCGGAACCTACTATAAATAATCCCTTAGCGGCTTCGCCAGTAGATATGCTCCGATTTCCACCAACACCTTTGATAATTATGGTTATGTCTTTTTTGCCTTTGTAAGAAAAGTCTCCGGGTGAGGAAAAAAGATCGTTGATCTTTTCATTTCTTGTTACTTCAATGACATAGCTTTCGCCACTTTTAGCATTAGTTTTTAGCCATGCTAATTTATCTTCAAAATCTTTAACCTCCTCAACAGAAGGAAGTGCCAGCATGGCTTGTTGCGCTGCAGATGGACCGCAGGAAATTGTGAATGCCGTAGCAAGTACCAGACTTGCAGTGAGTAGAAAACGAACATATGTTTTCATATTTTATCTCCATGTTTTCCCTTTTGGTTGCCACGCCAAACCCCTAGGGAGTCGGTGTTTGGGTGGTGTAATGGTTTAGAAAAAATAAGTAAAGCCGAAAGAGCCTCCATACAAGTAGCTTTTATTGTCTTTATCGGTAGTGATAGTTGTCAAAGCCAAACCAACTGGATTTTCAATAGTGCCTCTAATGTCAAACGCTATGTTTTCAGTGATATTAAAACCACAATTGACAATAATGCCTAAATCAAAAGCAGATCTATCTTTAAATTCCGAAGAGTTATCGCCAACATGTATTTCAGATGCAAAAGGAATATCAAATTGCACTCCGAAACCCATAAATGCTCCCGAATTTTCCCCAATTGAATATGTATATTGAACTGTTACGGGAATGTTAAGAGCAAATTCGGTTGCCGAACTCTTAACATCCGCAAGTTTATCACTATAAAGCGTTCTATAACCAAATTCAGCTCCAGTACGAACCGCAAAATCACCACTAATGGGAATAACTGCCACTAAACCACCACCACCACCAAATCCAAATCCTAAATCTGGAGCTGCATCAGCATCGATAGAGACGTAATTTATATTAAGCGCAGCGCGAGCACCAATTTTTAAACCTTCTGCAAAAGAAAGGGTTGTGACTAGAGCAACTATTGCAGCTATTGAAAAGGCTTTGTTCATAAAGAACCTCCTGTTTTTGTGTTATATCCAAGCGGAATTGCTTGAAATTCGTATGCACTTTGCCGTGCGAAAAAAACTAAGTTTAAAAAATTCT
>JGI24695J34938_10003046_pt1 | contig 12021 bp, 10 predicted proteins | sample TergutCo191P3_FD_34938 | JGI IMG/M metagenome (IMG submission 34938) | reverse complement strand
TGGGGCCGTTAGAAGTCAGCAAACCGTGGGTAACAGCGGGGCTTGTCGGCATATCGCGTTTTCTGGAACGGCTTTGGGCAATCGGCGAGAAGACAGGGAGCGAGGATAGCGTTCCCCACTCCCTGCAGAAGCTCCTCCACAAGACGATCAAAAAAGTGACGGAAGATACAGCGAGCCTCAATTTCAACACGGCTATCAGCGCTATGATGATCTACTCAAACGATCTTGCAAAGTTAGTTGAAATTCCGCGCGCCTTATGGGAACCGCTGGTGATAATGGCAAGCGCTTACGCGCCGCACCTCGGCGAAGAGCTTTGGGAGAAGCTTGGACACAAAGAATCCGTATCGGCAAGCAAATGGCCGGTTTATGATGATGCGTTAACGCGCGATGATCAGGTAAATATAGTGGTTCAGGTAAACGGAAAAATCCGCGACAAGTTTATTGCGGCTGCGGGAACTGCGAAAGAAGAACTTGAAAAAACAGCTCTTGCTCTTCCCGGCGTTCAGAAGTGGCTTGAGGGGCAGACGATACAAAAAATAATTTCTGTTACTGACAAGTTAGTTAATATTGTTGTATAATTAGAAAAAGGAGCTGCCGCTGATGGCGCAAGACCCGTATTTTCGCAACAATCCCGGCCCAGGACTTAATAGAATTCCTGTTTATAGTTTTGATCTTAATAATAATTTTTCAGAATGGAAATCATGGCGGACAAACGACGGACGCGTTCTTCCAAGCGGAGCCAGCGGTTTTGATTTGATCGATAATCCTTTCGGGTACGGCAGTTTAATTAGACTTACAACATTCTTTGATCCTGCTTTCTCGGGAAAATCATTCGGCGGATTTGGCTTAAGGTCACCTATCACTCCCGCTTTAGTTTTGAATAATCAAACTTATATTGAATTTGATTTTTACTATCCGGCAAGCGCTGTCAGTAAATATATGAGGTTTGAAGTCTGGTCAACGTCTTCGGGCGGAGAAGGTTTTCAGGGTAATGCAGGTTATCCGGGAAACAACAAGACTCAAATTTATATACGAATTTCGGATATTGAAAAAAACAACAGCGGCAATGATCTGATTGGTTTTTATAACGGAGAAGCGTGGTTTAAAAAAACACTTACGGCGGTTACTCCGGTATCAACAGGAAGCTGGGAATATCTGAATATCGATCTGCATACGGAAACCGGAACAAAACTAAACGGAGAATATCTTTTAATCGGCAACATCAGAATAACGCAGACAGATCCAGGCAGCAAATCAATTCCCGATGCAGAGAATGAGAAAAGTTTTTCTGAAGTTGCTCCCATCAGAAGCAGATATAATTCCGATTCAGGCTGTTTCCTTGTGGGCGTTTCCGGAACGGGAAAGGCGGAGCCTGATTCAATCAGAGGGCATCATTACGAAATTTTCACCGATCAAAATAATTTAAAGCCGGAGATTCATATTAAGCCCCCGCGATGGCTAAGGGATCAATATCCTGATTTTGTTTTTAAACCCGCGGATGACGGTTCTGCCGAGTGGGCTTTTCCGACAGACAAATATTTAAGCATAAGAGATTCCGGCAGACGCGGCGAATATAAAATACACGGACATTGTTTGTCGTGGGTAAATCAATCTCCTTTCTGGATGAGGCAGATAATACCTGAAAATATTACGTCAATGGAATGGAATAACGGCGGACATTATTACATCGGCGGCACGGACGCAATCGGACCGTATCAAAAAGTAAATAAAAACACAGCCCGGCGCGTATATTTTAACCATATCTTGTACGCTTTGCGGCATTTTTTATCGGAAGACCCCAGATATGGCTCCGATAAAAATCGCGGGATTATTCCGCTGCATTCGGTCGATGTTGTAAATGTTGAACTGCATGAAAGCTGGCACAGGGTTATCGCCGACAAACCTGACGCATGGGACACAGGGTTAAGACACAGTTCATGGCTTATGGCAATGACAGATGACGATTTGGGAAATATTCGTCAGCATTATGTTTATCTGCTTTTTAAATACGCTCATATCGCGGCGCCCAACGCGCAGATGGCGGCAAAATTCAAAGCAGGTTATAACGATCCCGGGATAGTACCGGACTACATGAAGGCGGACAACCATGATGATAACGGCAGCATCGACGCGTACATAACCGGAAAGCCTCCCATACTTGTTATAAACGATTATGAAATCACCAATATGTCAAAAGCCAGAATAGCGTTAAATATGATCAAAGAAATTAATTCAGCGTGGGAAACAGATCCGCTTTATGACGGCAGAAACCTGATTGAGTGCATGGGCATTCAGGGGCATGAGATGGTTCATCAAAGGATAGCAAGCCAGTACAAGCGCACCATTGATATGTTTGCAAGTTTGATTGACGAAGGCAAACTTGACAGCATTTGTTTTTCCGAATTCGATATTAGGCAGCCCGATTACGCTCCCGGCGGCGAAGCTCATGCGCCTGCTGTTCTGAATCAAAAGCAGGCTGATGTTATCGGCTACCAATATGCGCTGTTCTTCAAATTGTTTGATAAATATAAAAAGTATATTGATCACGTAATTATCTGGAGCCAGTACGGAGCAAGCTGGATGAATAGTTATGTGCCATTTGATCATAACAGGATGGCAAGCCAGGCATATTACGGGTTGATGGATCCGGATCGATTTATTCAGGGTCATTCCTATCTTGACGATTTTTTTAAAGATGAATACAACAAACTAAAATAATCACTGATTTGTTATATTTTGTAGTATATTTCAATTTTAGTGTGGTTATTTCAAAAAAAACTTCTTGTCTTTTACGGCAAACTATTATAGAATTTTCTAAATAGTTCGTTGAACTATCGGGATGATAAAAATATGTAATATCTTTATCATCATATAATCTGGAATTAAAGAGGTAGAGTTATGTTAAAAGATGGAATAGGAATTTTCTTGTGGAAGATCGCGGTTGCATTGTATCTGGTTGCGAACGGTGTTTTGGGTTTGTCAGGTAAAGGTGATTTTCATATTATTCTCACCAATACGATGAAATTTCCGAGCATTATCGCTACTATAGTTGCTGTCTTTGCATTAGTTGCAGGTATATTAGTCTTAATTGAGATGTTTACCAGTATAACCAGCCGTTCTCTGGACTATATTGCATTAGTTCTTGCAATTATCTGGGCAGTATATATCATAATTGGTATTGTTTCCTATGTTACAGGTAAGAGTGGTTTGAATATCTGGGAAATGTTACAGAGACTTGGCGTTCATACCATGGTTCTCGGTTCTCTTCTTGTTACCGCAAGAAAGGGTAAATAAGGCGGCAGGCAGCTGTTGCTTTTAACAGCTGCTGTCTGCGAGAAACCGCATATCCGAAAGGTGTGCGGTTTTTTTTGCGCCTGCGGCGGACGATAAATGTATCTTCTTACGCTTGGCGGTGAATGTTTGCTGGAAAAATTATTCTCTCTCTGATAAACTTTTCTTATGAAAACAGATTTAACCACCGGAAAATTAGACGCGTTCTTCAGGAGCTTTCTGGACTTCGACGGGTTTGCTTCCGATTCTGCTCTGAACGGAATTCAGGTTGATAATGACGGCTCCGCCGTAAGTATAATCGCCTTCGGAGTTGATGCCGCGATGGAAACATTTGAGCAGGCGGCCGCAATAAACGCGGGGATGCTCTTTGTACACCACGGGCTGTTTTGGGGCTCTGTCCCTTCGCGGGTTACAGGCAATCTGAGGAATCGGATAAAATTTTTGCTGGATCACAATATCTGTCTGTATGCGGCGCATTTGCCGCTGGATCAGCATCCCATGTTCGGAAACAACGCTGTTCTGGCTCAGCTTTTAGGGTTAAAAAATGTTGAGCCTTTCGGCGAATACCACGGAAAGAAAATCGGCTGCAAAGGAACCTTTCCAAAGCCAATTACAATTGACGAAGCCGTTAAAAAAATCAGCTTTATGAACAGACCTCCCTCCGGCATTTTTCCCTTCGGAAAAAAAGACTGCCTTACCGCAGCGGTTGTTTCAGGCGGCGCGTCGTTAAATGCGCATGATGCAATTAAAGAAGGCATCGATTTATTTATTACGGGCGAAAGTTCCCACAGCGTTTACCATGACTGCCTTGAAGCGAAACTCAACTTGATAGCAGGCGGCCACTACAGCACCGAAGTCTGGGGGCCGCAGGCCGTTATGCGTCATTGTATCGCTGAACTCGGTATTGAGGCGGAATTTATCGATATCCCGACAGGGTTGTGATCTGTGCTTTTAAATTTCGGAGATACCCGCTGCTATATCATTTTCCCCGAAGACGACTGCGAAGCCGTTATTGACGAAATGCTGGCGGAGGATTATAACGAAGAATTTTGTTTTGTTTTTGAATTTGAGCCTGCTTTTGTCGCGAGACTTATGAAGGCCGGTTTTTTGGTAATGTCTGCAAATGTCAAAGATAAGGGAACCGATCCTGTTTTTATTTTATTGCCAAAATTGCACACATGGCGCTCCGCCTTATTTTTTGAAAACCTTCACGTTAAGAAATCGATTCGCCGTTTCCTAAACCGTTATGAATTGCGCCCCGACGCTGAATTTGATTATATCCTTGATCGCTGCATTCAAAAACACGGCGACGACTGGCTTACCCCGCCGCTGGTAGACTGCATAAAAAGGATCAGACGCGGCGAAGGAGTAAGCCGCCCTCCCGCTTCTGAAACGCAGACTGCCGCAGCTAATTCACTGCTCCCTTGTCCGTATCCGTACCCCGCTACATTTGGCTTGTACCGCAACAACAGTTTAGTCGCCGGCGATTTCGGCGTAGTCTGCAATAACGTCTACACCAGCTATTCCGGCTATTACGACGAACCCAACGCCGGCACCGTCCAGATAATCCTCACCACACGCTACCTTCAGCAAAACGGTTTCTCCTTCTTCGACCTTGGCATGCCTATGGACTACAAAACCGAACTGGGAGCCGAGGATATCGGCATGCACCGCTTTGTCAAATTATTCCGAAACCTTGACCAAGCCGGCAATAATGTTTAAACTATACACTTGGAGAAGACAATGAATCAATTTATAAAAGAACGAATTTTGCCGTTATCATTAACCGCATTCGTAATAATTTTAGATCAAGTAACAAAGTTTATTATCGCTAATAATTGGCCGATTGATCGGCACAATATAATCGCCGATGTTTTTAATAATGGTTTTCTGCGGATCATTCATGTCCGGAATCCGGCAATCGCGTTCAGTCTGGGAAACAACCTTCCTGATTTTATTAAACCGATTGCTTTTATTATCCTTCCCATTTTGGTTTTAGGATTTCTTATTTGGTACTTTTTAAAATCCAACGAATTTTCGCTTCTTCAGCGATGGACGGCTGCCGGCATTATCGGCGGCGGCATGGGGAACTTAATCGATCGCATCTTCCGCCCGCAAGGGGTTGTCGATTTTATCGACGTAAAATTTTACGGTATTTTCGGATGGGAACGCTGGCCTACTTTTAATTTTGCCGACGCGTCAGTTGTTGTATGCTGTATCCTGCTGTTTATAACCCTCTTGCTGGATTTTAAAAAGACAAAAAAGGAAGCCGGGAATGGACAAGAAAGCTAATACAATTTTATTTATTCTGGGCGCGACTCTGTTTAACGTGTTAATTGCCGTGGCGAGTTTCTTTTTGCTTTTTATTTTATACATTAATTTTATAATGATGAATTTACCGGAAAGCGCCCGCGGCTGGGGTATTGTTATCATTTTTACTGCATCCATTTTAATATCGTTCTTTGTTTACCGCGCCGCTTTAAAATTACTGTTATCTAAAATTGACGCCGAGAAATATTTTGATCCGCTTTTTATCAGGCAGAGTTTGAAGAAAAACTGAGTATCCACGAACCGCAGGATAGGAGCGGGGAGGGGTGCCCCCCGAAAAAATTTTTAAATAATGAGGGCATAGAGGATGATTTCGATTTTCCGCAAGAGGCAGACACCTATACGGAAAGATATTATTGTTTATTCCTCATTCCAGTTCCTTTTAATTTTTTTACTAAGCACCGCCGCCTTTGTTATTTTGATGGGACGCATAATCATTAACAATACAGGACATGAACTGACAAAGACAGCGGAACTTGAACGGCTTAAACTGGAAGCTTCCGTAAACGCAGAAATCGCAATTGGTTTGAAAATGGCGGACTCGCCTTTGATTAAAAGGTATTTTTCCAATCCTGATGATCCTGCGCTTGAAAGCCTGGCGTTTGAAGAATTTGCCGCGTACCGCGGGACGTTTATGACAAGCTCGATTTTTTGGGTAAACGATGCCGATAAATTATTTTATACCGATGATTACAAACCATATAAGATCAATCCGGAAGACCCGGATAATTACTGGTATCCAATGACGCTTTATGAAACCGAAAGATACAATTTAAACATAAATTATAATCCCGATTTAAATGTGACAAATCTTTGGATAAATGCGCCGGTATTTAATGATGAAAAAAAAGCGTTAGGCATTGTCGGAATAGGCATCAATCTGTCGGGTTTTGTCAACGCGATATACAAAAAATATTCAGGCACAGCCGGCATATATTTTTTTAACGCCGCCGGAGAAATCACCGGAGCAAAAGATATCAGCCTTGTCGAAAAAAAAGTTAATATAAAAGACGAGCTTAAATTTATCAAAGGCGAAATTACTTCTGCTATGGAAGAACTTGAATCGGACGGAATTAAATTCTTTGAAACAAAAGGAATCAGAGGCGCAGCCGTCATTGGAAATATTCCGTCTTTAGACTGGTATATTGCGGCTGTTCAGCGGCTTACTGTTTTTGATTCGCTTAAAACAGGCATGACAGTTCTCTTTGCCGCGCTGATGCTTGTCATCTTTCTTGTTTTTATGGTTCACAAATCGAAACTTGACAAAGCCCGCGCTGAGGCGGCAAGGGACGCCGTTATATCCGGCATTGAATACGCGGGTAAAATTCAAAGGAATATGCTTCCAAACGGAAACTTATTTAAAAAAGCGTTTTTAGATTACAGTATTATCTGGAAACCAAGAGACATTGTCGGCGGTGATATTTACTGGATCAAAAATTTTAAAGAAGGTACGGTTCTTTGCGTATGCGACTGCACTGGACACGGCATTCCGGGCGCGTTATTAACCATGCTTGTTGTGTCCGCTTTTGAAGCTGTGATTACAGATAACAATTATAAAGATACCGCGCAAATAATTTGGGAGCTAGAAAAAAAACTTGTCTCTGTGTTAAACGCCAAAGATGAAAACAACGAAACGAAAGGCTTAACCATTAAAGACGGCTGCGACCTTGCCGTTTTGTATATCGCGAAAAACGGGAGCGTCGCTTCTTCTTCCAGCCACACTCACATATTTGTATGCGACGGAAAAAATGTCACACAAATTAAGGGGCAAAAAATATACATCGGCGAAGGCAGAATAAAAAGCAAAGACGACATAAAAACAACGCATACTCCGTCGAATCAGGGCAATAAATTTTACATCGCTTCTGACGGTTTATTTGACCAGCCCGGCGGCGAAAAAACGGTTTCTTTCGGCTATAAAGCTTTTATGCAAATCATTTTGGAAAACCACCGCGAGAAACAATCCGTAATTTCGGATAAAGTATGGAACGCGTTTGAAAAGCACCGTGATAACATGCCAAGGGTAGACGATTTTGAATTAATTTCGTTTGAGATATAAGTTAAAGCTAGAATCCCAAAAGAGGATGTTTTAATGGATTTATTTGAGAGAGCAGGATATTTACGATAATGCGTTTCAGCACAAAACGGACGTAACAGATATACTTTTAAAAAATACAAGGATGGCAGCGATGAAATTTAATTTTAAGGAATACGACAAAATGCTGAGTGACAATAACATCAGCGTTTTATACAGCGGTCAGTTATGGGCCGACGGAATTGACGGATTTGCCGAAATGCTGCAGCGGCGCCTTGATTTTGAAGCAGCTCCGCCCGGTTTGGCGCAGTCTGTGTTTTCGGTTTTTGCCGAGCAAATGAATAATATGCTTATGTATTCGGCGGAAAAAGAGCAGTACGAACAATTTGACGGCAAACAAGTTAATGTGTCAAGAGGCGCTTTTATTATGGGCATTCAGGATAAAACATATTTTATTCAAACAAGAAATGTTATAAAAAACAGCAGCATAGAAACAATAAAAAAACGAATCGATTACCTGAACACTCTGGATAAAAACGCGCTTCGGCAATATTCCAAAGAGCAGGTTAAAGCGGAAAATGATAATCCTGAAAGCAAGGGCGCAGGCCTCGGATTTATAGAAATAGCGCGAAGGGCAAGCTCAAAAATTGAATATGAATTTGAATCATTTAACGAAAGTTTATCGTACTTTACTATGTATGTCACCATATAATTATCTTTTAAATTTGACAATTTTTAATTGATAACCTTTTAACCCTATGATAAAATGTTTTAAGGAGACTGATGTTTATGGCATTTCGTTTGGAGAAGCAGAAGACAACCTCGACACCGTATGTTTTAATTGACGAAGAAAAGAGCTGCTTAAAAATATCAGGACGCAGTTTCCATGAAGATATAGTAAATTTTTACAAAGATATTGACGCCTGGCTTGATAGTTACCTTGCGTCAGATTTTAAATTATTTACCTTTGACTGCGAATTGAATTACCTTAACAGCTCCACAATAAAAGCTCTCCTTAATATGATTATAAAAATGGACAAAAACGCCTCTGACGAAAAAAAGATAATTATTAACTGGATTACTACGGATATTAATGAAATTGTCATCGAATGCGGAGAGGACTTTCGGGAAGATATTGAAAACCTGACATTTAATTTAGTAATCAATAATGACTAAAAATACTATTTTTCTTGCGTTTTTTTCAGGTTAGGTATAAAATAAATAATAATATTCTATAAAAATGTGTAAGATTAAACGGATTATCTATATGCTCTCTTGTGTGATACTTTTTTGCTCTTTTTTACCTGATTCCGGGTCAAACCCTTTCATTTCCGGCTCTTTCCCGGCGGAAAACGCGCCTTTAATGGCTAATTCAGGTAATTCTTCGGATCAAAAGGAGGGATCGGCGCTTATTTTACCAATTTGCGTACTTGCCCTTGTAATACTTGGGCTTATAATCCTTCTTTTTGTTCAAAGTAACCGGAATAAAAAGAAAGTTAACGAGCTTGTAAAAGCCAAAACAAATGAACTTGATAAAAAATGCAAAAAACTGGAAGATGCGGCATCAGCGGTTTCGCGCGCAAAAACCGAGTTTCTCGCGAACATGAGCCACGAGATTAGGACGCCTATGAACAGCATTATCGGATTTGCCGAGCTGGTGCTGGATGACAAGCTTCTTCCCAGAACAAAGGAATACATCGACAAGATACTGGAAAACGCGGAAGGCCTCCTGCATATTGTCAATGATATTCTTGATATATCCAAAGTTGAGTCGGGTAAAATGGAATTTGAAAAAATTCCTTTTAATCTGCACGAAGTGTTTTCAAGCTGCAGGGCATTAATAACGCCTAAAGCAATGGAAAAAGGAATTCAGGTTCACTATTACGCGGAGCCTTCTGTCGGTAAAAAGCCGTTAGGTGATCCTACAAGGCTGCGTCAGGCGCTGATGAACCTTCTGATTAATGCCGTAAAATTTACCAATACCGGCATAATCAAACTTTGCGCCGCAATAAACGATAAAACAGACGACGCAATAACAGTTCACTTTACAATTAAAGACACCGGCATCGGTATGACAGCCGAACAGATAGAAACAATATTCGAACCGTTCGCGCAGGCGGATACCGGCACTACGCGGAAAAACAGCGGTTTCGGGCTGGGTCTTCCGATAGCAAAAAGCATTGTGGAAAAGATGGGCGGAACGCTCATCGTAGAAAGTTCTCCGGACAAAGGCAGTAAATTTAGTTTTGATATTGTCTTTGATACGTTAAATGTCAAAGATGAAGATATTCCAAAACACAAGTTTGCGTTTAATGAATTCGACAAACCTACGTTTGACGGCGAAGTTTTGTTATGTGAAGATAACGTGATGAATCAACAGGTTATTTGCGAGCATCTTACCAGAGTAGGCCTTAAAACCGCTATTGCCGAAAACGGAAAAATCGGCGTAGATATGGTGAATAACCGCATATTAAACGAAAAGAAGCAGTTTGATCTTATTTTAATGGATATATATATGCCTGTTATGGACGGTCTTGAAGCTGCCTCAAAAATTATTGAATTGAACACGGGCGTTCCGATAATAGCCATGACTGCGAATATCATGAGTGACAACAAGGATATTTACAACATTAGCGGCATGTATGACTGTCTGACTAAGCCGTTTACGTCTCACGAATTATGGCGATGCCTTCTTAAATATCTTACGCCGGTAAATATAGAGCCGCTGCGGGATAATTCGGATGATTTGCTTGGGGGTAATTTAAAACCCGATAATATGAGCAAATCCGATATGAATCTTTTTAGATCGCTTCAGCTTATTTTCTATAAACAAAATCAAATTAAATTTGACGAAATAATCAGAGCGCTTGACGCGAATGATATAACTTTGGCGCACAGACTGGCGCATACATTAAAAAATAACGCGGGACAATTATACCTTAAAAATCTTCAATCTGCCGCGGTTAATGTGGAAAACCAGCTTAAAGACGGAAAGAATTTAACAACAGAAGAAAGTTTAAATCATCTTAGAAACGAGTTAAACTCGGTTCTTGCGCAGCTTTCTAAAGAGCTCTCAACCATGAAAGATGAATTATCAGATATCGGAACATCAGATTCCGCTTCGGAGACGGGAACAAAGCAGGAATTGTTTGAAACGCTGGAGCGTTTGCTGAATAACAGAAATCCGGAATGTTTGGGCTATATAAATCTGCTCCGTTCTGTGCCGGGAAGCTATGAGTTAATTCAAAAAATCGAAGATTTACAATTTGACTCGGCGCTTTCTTTACTTCATAGGTTAAAAGAAAAGTAGGTTGTTATGCCAAAGATATTATCATTTCTGCATTTTAACAAAAATTTGTTATTACAATTTTTTATGGTATTCGCCGCTTTTTCAATCATGATAGCTATAAGTTCTTATTTTGGCTCAAACATTGTAAGCAAGAATATCGCCTCTTACGGTGAAAATATTGTCTCTGTTTCCGCGGAAGCGATTAATACCTATCTGAATGATTATGTCCTATCAATAGAAAATATGTCTTTCTTTATCGAAAAATTACACCGAAATAACGCCGGAATTGAAAAGATACGTCAGGAAGTAGCTTCATGGTCAGAATTGATTCATTCAAAATACAGAGGCGTCGATTTATCAATAAGTTTTTACGGATTTTTTTATGANACTTTTATTGACGGACNGGATTGGATTCCGCCCGCCGANTATGTGCCGCAGTCAAGNCCGTGGTATATCGACGCGTATTCNCATAACGGCGATATTTCTTTCACTTACCCTTATCTTAACGCGGAAACGGATGATTATACCATAAGCATATCGAAGCTTGTTTTTAATGAAAACAACGAACCGTTCGGCGTAATCTCAACCGACGCGCTTTTGTCCGTTATAGCTGACTTTGTTGAAAGCATGGATTTTCTTGGCGACGGTTTCGGTTTCTTGCTGGACGACCGGCATTGTTTTGTCGTGCATCCCTTTAAGGAAATTGTCGGAAAGAGTTTAATGGAAATCGGTTATGAAAGAAGCAGTTTTGTCGAATTATCCGAACGGCTGACTGCTGGCGAAGAACTTTCCGCGTTTTCGTTTTTATCATACGCGGGCGTTGACAGCGTTATGTTTGTTAAACGTCTCTTTAACGGCTGGCATCTTGCGATTTTGATTCCAAGAGATGTTTACGACAGCGATATCGTGCTGATGCGAAGTATTATGATAATGGTAGGTTTAATATTAGCGCTGCTGGTTTGCGGTGTGTTAGCCTACATGCATATTATGGTTTTCCGTTCCAACGAAGCAAGCAGAATAAAATCGACTTTCCTTGCCAATATGTCGCATGAGATTCGCACGCCGATGAACGCGATAA
>JGI24695J34938_10003045_pt1 | contig 12021 bp, 9 predicted proteins | sample TergutCo191P3_FD_34938 | JGI IMG/M metagenome (IMG submission 34938) | reverse complement strand
CTGCGTCTCTGCGAGAAGTTCTTTATTATTCTATTCATCTTTAATCCCAAATCGTTTATTCCCAATTTATTCTAGAATTTTTCTCCGTAGTAGATGCCTGCCCATTCCCAGCGGCCGTGGATTTCGGGGTTTTGAGGGAAGTATATTTTTCGGAAGTACAGATACCATGTTTGCATCGAGATTGACGACCAGCCTGTCGTCCTTAAGTACGCTTCGGTAGCGGTCGGGGCTTCAAGGGTTGACGAGTAACGGATGCGGCCCGCCATAAACATGGCGATGTTGGAAACCGCCATTCTGGAGCTTTCGTTTTCTACCTGTTCCCATGAACGCGCGAAAAAATTCACCTTTGCCTGATATCGCATAAGCGTATAAGGGCTGCCGTCGTCGAGAGCGTCCTGAACGGCGGCTCTAAGCGCGGGAAGGCTTTCCATCGTCCAGTCTTTGGGGGATCTGCTAAAATCAACCTGCTGTCTGGCGTATTGATCCGCGTCAGGGAAACCGGAGATTATCGTTCCTGTAAACGGCAGATAATTTGTATATGCGTGTATCGCGCCGTTCCAGTCGCCGATCTGTTCGGAAGCCTGCCCTAGTAAAAAATAAGCTGTGCCTAAATCAATCTGATCGGGAAACCGTGAAATTAATTCTTTGTAATACCAAACCTGCCTTTCAGGTTTTTTATTCAGATTGATCAAATTGCGCAGACAGACAAGATGAATCGATTCTTCGTTAATTGTCAGATCGGGATAATTATTGACGATCAGATCAAAATACTGTGCGGCTATCGGCTCCGAATCCTGCTGGATATAAGCGAAGGCGATCATCAGAAAGTAATAGCCGTTGTAATGATCTCCCTGGTTGTTTATCGTTCTGGAATTTAAAAAGTGGATGAGCCTGTCGTAATCCTTTAAACGGGCGTAGCTTACGGCTATCTCCCTTGTTACGGCAAATTCATCTTCGCTGCCTTGTTCTTCCCTTTCTAACTGGTTAAACAATTCGATGAATTTTTCCCTGTCTTCCTTAGAGCCTGTAATGAAATAAGAATCGATGTCAGGGGTTTCGCCGTCGGGAAACAACCGGCATGAAGCAAGTGTGACAAAAAATAAAAAAAACACTGTAATTTTTATAAAACAGACGAGTTTTCTTCTTGTATCCATTGTTTCTATACTATCATTGTGTTAATATTTTGTATATTACGTTTTTTCATTTTCTTAAAAATTTATGTTTTATGGATAATTATGATTTGGCAGGCGGGCTTAATAAAAAAAATGGCAACTTTCGCGCAAAAACGGCTTGTGCCTTGTCTTTTTTTCTCTATTTTTATTTTAATTTTTGGGCTTTCCTGCCAAAATTCGCCCTCTCAAAGGGGCGGTAACAACAATTCCGACAATCCGAGGCAGCAAGTTTCAGGCGGAATAGCCGAAGAAATACGAAATTTGACGGAAACCGGCATTTTATCATCCATGATGCAGGCTTTGGAGACGATTCGAAGCAGAAATTTGTCGGGAGTTGACTTTGGAAGGATGATGAACGGAATAAACACCCTTATCATCAGGCTGGTTTATCCCGATTCCCTTGCCAGGCTTCCCGCTGTCGATCTTCCGCAGACCTACAGATACACGCGCATTATCAGGGAGGCGGAAAGGGGCGTTTATTTTAAGCCGTCTGAAAATTCGACCGACTTTTTTGAGCATATTCTGCCCTTTCTCTCGATTTCTAACAGCCCTTCGGGACAGGCGGTTCCATCAGATATTTCCCCGCAGGATATTTTCCGCGATTTGGACAAGGCAAGGGAACTTCGCCCCCATTCCATACTTCCGTCTTATTTTCGCGGTATGCTCCACGAACGGTTAAACCAATTTGCGGAAGCCGAACGCGCGTACAATCAGGCTTTTGCAATTTCCGATGAATGTTATCCCGCTTTGATCGGCATAGCGCGCATTAGAAGGCTTACGGGGAATACGGCGGAATCTGTCGCGGCTTTTACAGATCTGATTATCAGCCATCCTGACAGCATGGAAATAAAACGCCAGCTTGCCGTCAGTCTTTATCAAGCCCGCGACTGGTCGCGCGCGTTACCCGCCATTGACGAGATTTTACAATCCGATTCAAGGGACGGGGATTTCCTTTTAATGAGGGCTTCGATTCTGATCGAACAGGGAAACTTTTCTCAGGCTAACACAACGCTGGATAATTACGCTCCGATTAATCCCAATAACAGGCTTTATCTTTACCTTCGCGCGAGGGTGCAGGCGGAAGGAAACCGTAACCGCGATTCCGCGCTTAACTACCTTCGCTCGATTTTACGATCTTCTCCGAATGACGAGGAAGCTCTTATTTTAGCGGTTTCGCTTCTGATGGAATCATCGCGCCCCGCAGATCAAACTGAGGGACGTGAACTTTTAGAACGGCTTAGGCGGTTAAACCCATCTTCCGTCAATGTTTTAAGTTTGAGTCTGAGGGACGCTGTCAGGCGCGAAAGCTGGCAGGAAGCGCAGGGATTTTTAAACCGCATTCTCGCGGTCAGACGCACTGTGCAGGATTTGACAGACGGCTATCAAGTTGAGCGCGGTCTTGGAAACAATGCAAGAGCGCTAAGTTTAGCGCGCGAGTTGTACGATCGCGATACAAGCAACAATGAATACGCCGTCATCTATATTTCAGCGTTAATCGACAATGCCAGAAGAGATGAGGCTATGCGTCTTATTGAAAGCAGAATTAACTCTGTAAGCAGAGGCGCTCTTTTAAGCAGGTTTTATTTTCTGCGAAGCCGGCTGCAGACAAATGACGAAGCGATCTCAAGCGATTTACGATCCAGCATCTTTGAAGATCCGAGAAACCTGGAGGCGAATATCGCCATGTTTGAATTCCACAACCGCCGCCGCGAAGAACGCCGCGCAGCCCACTACTTAAAGCAGGCGATCGCCATCGCTCCCGACAATCCTGTGGTGCGCAGGTACGAGAGGGAATACGCCGCGCTGCTTGGAAGAAATTAACAAAGAACAGAACAAAGAGGGAAGAGGGATGAAAAATAGTAAAACGCCTGTTTGTGAAAGCAATATTACGCATGAAGAGCAGATTAAACGTGTTAAAAAAATGATGCCTAAAGATGAAGAGTTTTACGATCTTGCGGACCTCTACAAGATGTTCGCCGACAGCACACGCGTCCGCATCCTGTGGGCGTTGACGCACGAAGAATTGTGCGTGTGCGACATCGCCCTTTTGCTCAATATGACCAAATCGGCAATCTCGCATCAGTTAAGGGCGCTGCGTTTTGCCAACCTTGTTAAATACGACAAACGCGGCAAGGAAGTTTATTACTCGCTCGCTGACAAACATGTAAAGGATATTTTCAAGAAGGGCTTCGAGCATATCCACGAATAGGAGCTGCCCTTGCTTTTTTATCAGTTTTAGCCGAAAATCAACTATTATATATGAGTAAGCAGCAAAAAAACAGAGCAACCGATAAATTTATACGGTTTTCAATAGGGGCTAAACTGGTAATTATCATAACAATTCTTGTCCTTATTTCGCTCGGGACTATAACATTTCTTGTTTCATTCATGGTCAGTCAGGATTTGGAAATTAACGCGGAAGAAAATAATTTTGAGATTAACAGGCGTACCGCGGCGGAAACATTATATACGCTGACAGGCGTGCGCTCCAATTCTCTTGTGCTTATTCAGATAATTCACGCCGCTGGAGCGGACAGTGAGCTTGCTAAACAGGCTGCCGGGTATTTCTTTGAACAGAACAGGCAAATCGCGGCTTTGGTGTTTCCTGTTCAGAGTCAGAGCGAATATATTCTTGTTAACGAAGGGTACTTTAATTCGGCGGATGTTGATCCTTTGCTGGTTGATTCTTTTTTTGCGGCTAACAACGCCGCTTACCAAAGGGCTGCCCGCGGGGAATCGATATTTCTGAACGCCGCACCGCATTTCGCGGTTCATCTGCTTGCCTTGTACTTTCCGGCGCAGAGCGGAGCTGCGGTTTCAATTCTTTTTTCTCCTGAAAATTTAAACGACAGTTTTTCTTCCGGAGTAAATCAGACTTATCTGATCAACGGCGACGGTGATATTTTAATTCATCCCGATTTTGATCTTGTCAGGGCGGGCGCGAATATCGCGAACCTTGAATATATTCAAAGAATTCGATCAGACACAATGAGCGCAAGACAGGACTTGCGGGTTATCGACGGGATTCAATATTTTATCGCAAATACCAAAATTGACCTTGGCGCGTCAATCGTGCTTACAAGCCTTGAGTATAAAAAACTCTTTGAAGGAATCGAAGCGACTACCCGCCGCAATATTTATCTTACAGCCGCGGTTTTGTGTCTTTCGATTCTCTTTATCTGGTTTTTTTCTAAAACAATTTCTAACGCCCTGAAAATTCTTTCCAACGCCGCGCGCAGAATCGAAAGCGGTAAATTCGATCTTGATCTGACTCCGAAAAGCCGCGACGAGATTGGTTATCTGACATCAAGTTTCCAGCGGATGAGTTACGCCTTAAATATTTTCGGGCGTTTNACCAACCGTGAAATAGCGGTTAAAGCGATGCGCGGCGAGATCAANCCCGGCGGTCTTCCGAANCACGCTACGGTTTTTTTCTCGGATATCAGGGGTTTTACGGAAAAATCGGAAATTTTTACAAATGAATTCGGTTACGGGGCGTCTGATAAAATCGTTTTCTGGCTGAACAGTTATTTTACCCAGATGGTTGACTGCGTGGAAAAAACCAACGGCGTTGTTGATAAATTTATCGGAGACGCTGTTATGGCGCATTGGGGCACGGCATACAGCGCGGGAAGCCCTGCGAAAGACGCGTTCAACGGAGTTAAAGCAGCGCTTATGATGCGAAAAGCCCTTGTCGGGTTAAACAAAAACCGCCGTTCAGACGATCCCGGCGATCCTCCTATTTGTATCGGCGTAGGGCTTAACACCGGTATTGTTACGGCAGGCCAGCTCGGCTCCGATCTCCGCATGGAATATACGGTTATAGGCGATCCTGTTAATATTGCCTCCAGGCTCGAAGCGCTGAATAAGCCGCTTGGTACTGACATTCTGATTTCTGAAGATACGTGGAACCTTGTCCGTAATTTCTTTGTTACAGAAGAGATGCCGTCTGTTACGGTAAAAGGAAAGGAAAAACCTTTGCGGGTTTTCGCGGTTATCAATCATGTTTCTGTCACTTCGGGCCCAAAAACATTAAGCGACGTAAGGAAGATGCTCGGCATCACTCCTCCTGATATTTCAAAAGTAGACGTGAACGCGGAAGAAAAGAAGTACAAAATTGCCGGAGAAACAAAATCAGATAACGGTTAGCTGATAACAAAGAACAGAGAACTATGAACAAAGAACAGAGAAAAGAGAACAAAGGACAAACAACAAAGAACAGTGAACAAACTGCGCGGAGTAAAGAATCGGTAAACGCAGACTGTAACGGCGGAAAGCGCGGGAAAAAAACAGGGCGCGCGCTGGATGTTTTTGTTGTTTTGTTTTGCCTTTCCGGAATGGCGGTAAGCCTTTATTTGTTTCAAAACGATTTGTTCAGATCTTTGCGTTTTTTGAATGTAACTCAGGCGGGAATCGTTACAATCAAATATAATACGGTACAACGGCGTTTTCATGACAGGATGATTTGGGACAGATTGACAAACGAATCGCCTGTCTATGACGGCGATTTGATCCGCATAGCGCGTCATTCCGGCGCGATGTTAAATATTGACGACAATCATATTGAGTTAAGTGAAAGCACGCTGATACGCATTCAAACAGGCGGCGGCTCTCTTTTGATAGATTTTTTTTCCGGCAGGATTAATGTCGCCTCGTCGGACAGCGGCTCTGTTTTTCTGTCAATCGGAGACAGGGTGGTAGAAGCGGATCCCGGTACGGCTTTTGACGTCTCGATGGGCGGTGACGGCTTAATGTTGCGCGTAACGGACGGGACGGCGCGGATTGTTCAGGGCGATCAGGTTGTCGAAGTTCCTGCGGGTTCTGCCATTGTCCAGGACGCTCAGGGCAATGAAACATTTCAGCCTGCGGCATCCGTTATTCAGCCAAAACCAAACGCGCGTTTTTTAAAAAACGCTTCTGACGTTTTAAATGTTGTGTTTAACTGGACAAGAATCAATATGAAAAACGATGACCGTCTGCTGCTTGAAGTCGCGCGGGACAGTAATTTTTCTCAGGTTATACGCACTGTCGGCAATCTTGATACAAGGGCTTCCGTCCCTGTAAACTCAGGCATCTGGCACTGGCGGCTTTCGCTTGACGGAAATACCCTTTCGGCGGGGCGGTTTACCGTAACAGAAGCGCCTCCTCCTTCGGCGCTTACCCCGCAGGAAGGCGCGGTTTTTTACGCGAGGGCTTCCGCTCCCGAAGTGCAGCTGCGATGGACGGCGGTACAAGACGCGGTTTATTACAACTTGCAAATTTCTTCCGCGCCTGATTTTTCAAACATACATACCTCGCTTGACGTGCAAGGAACTTCTCATGTTGTGTCAAACCTTGAAGCGGGAAGATGGTACTGGCGCGTTCTGCCTGTTTTTCCGCCTATTTATGAAGGGGAGAGGAGTTTCTCCGAGGTTTCTTATTTCCGGATTGAAAACGGAGACGCTCACGCCCCCCTGTCATTAAGCTCTCCGTTACCTGAAACTACAATTGTTACGGGAGACGGCAAGGATTTGTATTTTTCATGGATGGGCGTAAAAGAAGCCGTTACATATACATTCTTGATATCCGGCAATAGCGATTTAAGCAATCCTTTGTTATCTGATACAACCCGCAATAATTTTTACATTGTGCGAAAAGAAAAAATCGATCTTGTTCCCGGCAGATATTTCTGGAGCGTATTCTATACCGATTCTGAGGGGAACGCTTCCGCGATGCCGGCAGCAAGATCGTTTATAACGGCGGAAAATGTAATTGTTCAAAAGCTTATATCCCCTCCCGACCGTTTCAATATTGAAGATAATGATAAAGGCAAGGTCTTATTTACATGGGAAACAAACTTGACTTATGACGTGCGTTTTCAGGTTTCCGCAAGTCCTGATTTTTCAATTTTGGAAATTAACGCGCCTGTCACATCCGATTCCATAACAGGAATTTCCGCCGTTCCCGGAGAGTGGTATTGGCGCATAACGGCAAGGCCGGACGCGCGCGCGGTTTCTGTTCCCTCTTCGTCAAGGCGTTTTACAGTGGAGCCTTCCCGGCTTGTGTTAGTTGAAATGCCGGCTCCTCAGCAGCCGCGTTTGCAGACGGGCCTTCGTCCGCAGCCGGCGGCGCGAACTCAGCCTCAGCTGCAGATATCGGCGCTGCCGTCTGTCAGACCGCCGCCGCTTCGCATTGCTTTGCTTTCCCCTGAACGCGGGACAACCGTTCCGGGCCTTACAGCTCTTCGGGAGGCGGTTGTTTTCCGCTGGGCTCCCCTTGACGATGTAGAAATTGAATCTTCAAGGTTTGTCCTTTCGCGTAACGCCAATCCCGCTGCCGGCCGGCCGGATATTGAGATACGCGGCCCTGAGCGCGAAATAGTTATTAACAGGCTTGCCGAAGGCGTTTGGTATTGGACAGTGGAAGGCGTTTCTACTGACGGCAGGCAGGCTGCCTCAGAAGAGCCGGGGCGCTTGCATGTGCTTGCGATTCCGTTCCTTCCTTCGCCTGAGAACAGGCTGCCTGAAAATGGGCATACAATCGGCATAGAAGAACTAAGGCTTCAGCGAAACATCGTGTTTAAATGGTCGGAAGTTGAGGGGGCTAACGCTTATATTCTTACGATTTCAAGAGAAGGAGTTCCGGGACAGCGGATTTATCAGTCCGAACCTCTTTCCGAATTAACTTATACGTTTGACAATTTATTGTTACTCGACAATCATGATATTATTTATTGGCATGTGGAAGCTTTATTCTATGACAACGAAGGAAGAATCGAACAGCGCGGACAGGTGTTCGATTTTACGATAGCGCTTAATGTTCCGCGTCCTGGCCGCGTAAGGGCAAGAGATATGGGTATTATTTATGGAACGGAATAAACTCCTTGTCTTTCTTGTGACAATAATATGTTTTTTTTCCGCCGGTGCGCTGCGCGCGCAGGAAGCCGGTTTTTATATTGATTACAGCGGAGACAAACCGCGCATTATTCAGAAACTTGTCTGGGAAAAAGAAGAATACGCCATGCAGTATGAAGTGGATATACAGCTGTATCGCGAAGGGCCTCCGTCAGGTTTTTATGAATATGAAAAAAAAACAACCGCCGGCTTTTTTTTGGATATTATCCTTCATCCCGGAAAGTACCGGTACAACGTAACTCCCTATGATTATCTGGGACGCTCAGGAGAATCTTCGGAATGGATCGAATTTGAAATTTTCACGGCGTATCATCCTGTGATAGAAGAATTCTCTCCCGGCGCTTTTTATCTTGATAAACATAAGAAAAGGGAATTGACAATATCAGGAATTAATCTGTACGATGAATCAAATATATATCTGCGCAATCAGTCGCATGACTTTTTTCCTGTCGATATGAATTTTATTGACGATAACAAGGTATTGCTTTACTTTGATGATGAAAAATTGTCTTCAGGAACTTATGAAATATATGCAGTTAATCCCGGCGGCCTTGAATCAGTTACAGGTGAATTTATTATTAGATACCGCAAACCGCTTGATATTTTTTTAAAAGCCGCCTATACCCCGGTAATTCCAATTTACGGAGAGTTAAACGAATTATTTTCCGATGGTTTTTATCTGGCGGGCGTTACGCTAGGTTTGGAATTTATTTCTTCAAAACGCGCCGTCGTTAACACCGGCTTTGAAATATCATATACCGGTTACCTGTTAAACTCCGCCGTTTCGTTTAAATCAAAGTTATCTGAAGTGTTGGAAGGTATCTTTAATTCTTCAGACGGCATGGCAATTCATGATATTGACGTTAATCTTTCCATCCAGAAAAGATTTTTTAAAAGACGCATGGCTGCGACATTACGTTTGGGCTGCGGCTTCAGTATTATAAACGGCGCCGAGATATATAATCAGAAGAATTTTTCCGTTCATCTTAATATTGGTTTATCGTACATGGCTTTATTATTCGATATTTTCCATCTTGAAATTGGCGCGGATTTCGACAATCATTTCTCTGAGGATTCATCCGGAATTATCAAGCCAAAACTGGCGCTTGTCTGGAAATTTTAAGGAGTTATTTATGCGTTCAAGAGAAGAGTTTGTTTTTACAATCGGTTACGACGGCCCCGCCGCTGTAATAGACAGCCATGCAAGAAAACTCTACTCAAAACTGTCAACCGCCCAGCTTGCTGAAAAAGGCCTTTTCAGGGCGGCTTACGCCTCCGCCGTCTGGTCAAAAGACCCGAAAGAGGCTGAAATTGTCGCGGAGATTTACAACAGAATTACGGGTTCTTCCGTAACGGCGCAGGCTTTACAGCGGCTGTTCGGAGTGTATCTTGTGAACGTGAATCGATCTATTGTGCTTTGAATGCGCATTGGGGGCGTTTTATAATTTATTTATTTGCCCTGATCCGGTAACATTGGTATTAACTACAGAAGGATTTCCTCGATAGTTTAATCTGCCGGAACCTGATATCCTGGCATTTAAATTGTCCGTAACAAAAAAAGTTGCGGTTCCTGAACCGCTAATATCAACAATGGCGTTATTGTTTATGAATTCGTTTCCATTAAATTTTCCTGATCCTGAAATCATAATATTTAAATCATTATTATTTCCGGATATAATCATATTACCTGAACCTGAAATACCGGAAGTAAATGTTTTACTTTCTATTATCACTTTTACTTTTCCAGAACCCGATATATTTGCTTCAAATACTGATGCGGTTATCCTGTCATTGCTGTCAAAACTTCCGGAACCGGATATTGAAACCCCGGTTAAAACAGGAGAATAAACATCAACCGTCAATTTTGTAAATGAATAAACGCCCTTTTCAACTCCAATATTTAACGTATTGTTTCTTACAGTCGTTGTAACAAATTTGATGAGGTTTGAATCGGCAGTGACAACCGCTCTATATTCTTGACTGATATGAAAATTGATAATAACGCTGCTGCCGCTGTGAATTTTTTCAAATGCTGAGACAATCCTTTCCGATGACATTAAATCGCCATTACCTTCTATAGTGTTACAAGACGTAAAAATAATAAATGCCGCAATTATAACTGCCGCTAAACCAAATTTTGAATATTTCATAAAATACGCTCCTTTTGTTTATCAAGGAAACTAAAAAGCCAATAAAATAAATATATCCGCTTTTCCATTCAAAATTAATTTTATATTATTGATATAGTTTGTCAATCAATACCCCCATCCCGCTTGCACATAGGGCGCTCCCTTAAATCCCTGTTTTACACCCTTGCACAACCCCTTCAATTTATGCTAAAGTACAATAAATAATTTATAAGGATGTTACCAATGTATACATTTTTTCTTCCTTTATTGATGGCGCCGCCTCCCGAGGGTGCCGCTGAGGCTGGGGCGGGGAGCATTATTACCAGTTTTCTGCCCTTTATCGCTGTAATTTTGATATTTTACTTTCTAATTATCAGACCGCAGAACAAAAAACGCAAAGAAACCGAGAAAATGCTTGGCGCTCTTAAAAAAGGCGACAGAATCGTGACTATCGGCGGAGTTTACGGGACAATTCAGGCGGTAAAAGAAACGACTGTAATCGTCAAGGTTGACGAAAATGTAAAACTGGAGTTTACCCGCAGCGCCATTTCAACGGTATTAACTCCGGCTAAAGAAGAAAAAAATAATTCGGGTTATTACGATAATTCAGATACAGAAAAGGAAACTTCCGGTTCCGGAGAATAATTATGAGTAAACGCTACAGACTTTTGATTTTATTGGCGGTGTTGGGGGTATGTTTTTTATTCCTCTGGCCGACAGTACGATGGTATTTTTTCATTCCGCGTGATCAGCAGGCTCTCGCGCTTGAATCAAGGGAGAAGATAAGAACGTATTCTTCCGAAGCCGCAGGAGCGGATTTAAACCGAATTCTTGACGCGGCGCGCGCCAATGAAGCCGTTCCCGCCAATTTGGAATATCTTGTTCCTGTCGCAAGAAGATTGTACAGGGATTATAACCAGGCGGTTCCCGATCCGTTAAACGCAAGAGCGGTTCTTGAAGCTTTTTCATCAAGAAGGGAAGTTCTTGATACAATCGAGAATAAATACCGCGATGAAATTTTCGCTTTAAAAGATTTGCAGAGAAACGCGGTTAAACTCGGCCTCGATTTATCTGGAGGCTTGAGTATCGTTCTTCAGTCAAATCTTAATTCCGTTCAGGAGAGACTTCAACGCCCTTTAAACGACGACGACCGGTTAGACGCAATGAACCGCGCTCTGGAAGTTTTGAACAGCCGTATCGACCGTTTCGGATTGACCGAGCCCGTTATACGGCGGCAGGGAACAGATCAGATTTATGTTGAGATTCCCGGAACCGCCGATCCTGAAAGGATAAACGATATTATAATGGGAAAAGGAAGCCTCGCGTTCCATCTTGAAGACGCGGAAGCGACCGAAGCTTTTAAAAATTATTACAGGGCGAATCCCGCGACGACATTTGACTCAAACGGTCAATTAATCGATCCTTCGATAGTTCCTTCCGATGTAATGGTTCTTGGTTACTATATCAAAGACCGGTACGGGCTTGACGAGCAGGATCGTAACATGGACGACGGCATGCCGCGCTTTGTCGCGGTTAAGAAAGAAGTGGGGCTTGACGGCAACCACATCGAAGAAGCGACCGTTGAACGAAACAATATGAGCGGTCAGCCCGAAGTTGTTTTCAGGTTAACTTCGGAAGGCGGGACGATTTTCTACAACCTTACTTCATCTAATGTCGAAAGAAATCTTGCCATTGTTCTTGACAACAGGATTAGATCCAACGCGAGAATTACCACAGGCATCCGCGAGAGGGGGCAGATAACGGGGTTCGGCTCCGAAGAAGCCGAGAACCTCGCGCTTGTTTTAAGGACGGCGGCGTTACCTGTCG
>JGI24695J34938_10003039_pt1 | contig 12034 bp, 12 predicted proteins | sample TergutCo191P3_FD_34938 | JGI IMG/M metagenome (IMG submission 34938) | reverse complement strand
TCGCAAGCTTCAGCTTCAAAAACGGCACAGCTTATCTTTTCACAAACTATGCGGTTGTTTAAGGTATTGGCGGCAACAGTCAAATCTCTAATTGAGAGGTTTGAGTTTTTGAGCTTCCTTATCAGGCCAGGATCATATTTGATGCTATCCCGTAAATCCATATCCAGGGGGTGCATGATTTCGGACAGGCTGCTGGTATCCGTGTACAACCCGTAATAAAGAGCGGTTCCAACATCAAGATGATTCTTGAAATCAAAACCAGCATGACAAAGCAAATGCCACACCAAAGTTGAACAACTGCCAAGAAAGGGTCTTATATCACTCAATGGCGGTTCTGGCCTCTCTTTTACATGATGGTCAATTGTCGCAAATTCGTTTGTGACAAGTTTTTTCACGTTACCTGCGCCGTATTGACAATCAACAGTAACAAGGATGTTTTTCCCTCTTCCTTCAAAGATGGCTGGATCTTCGTCACGTTTGATAAACTTCAATGGAATATTTAGTTCAACTATCATAAGTAATAGATTTGTTTTTCGTATTTCTGAAATACCGCTGTACACAATTTGCACATTTTTTTTATGTATTGTAAGAAATTTATAGAGAGCGAAAGCCGTGGCAATGGCATCTGGATCGGGGTCGTCATGGCATTGAATAACCACATGGTCATAGATAAGGAGCTTCGTTAAGTCAAACATATTTTGATGTTACCATGCTATTATTATGTCTCTCCATGAATATGAAATCCAAGATGGATGATAACTTTTAACGTTTCCATTGCGGTTGCACGATCATAGTTTTTTTCGTTTTCAGGCAAACTTTCATATGGAACTAAACAAGGATGATGCTTTAACTTGTCATCCCTGTTTTTCCCATAAGTCCAACCTTCGGCGATTCGTCCAGCCGACCATACTTCATGGGTGTTTTTTGCTAATCGTTCACTTAATGACAATATTTCATCGCTTAACTGGACATGGCTTGTATCAATAGGATCTGGCGTGTACATATATTCTCCTTTTTATATCGCTAAAATGCCATCATGTCGCTGTCATCCAGTTGCTCATATATTTCGGCCAGTGCAATCAAAGTTTTCGAACTTTTTCTAAACTTTGGAGGCATAAAGGAAACAGCATATATTTTCGAATCATGGTTGGATTCCGATATCAAATCCATTCCAAACATGCGGCACATTTTCTCTCCTGCTGGTGTCACTGCATCGGCAATCATGGCTTTGAAATATATTCCATGTTTACTCAGATCCACGATTTTAGACATAACGGCATCTACAAGTTTCAAAATTACACCTGAACTACGGTACAGTGGATTAACCGCTATGCTTGTAAAATTCAAATGATACAACCCTGGAAAATCATATGGCAAAACGGAATCTTCATCTATTGACGTATCCCATATATTACCTGTTGCTATTTTATTGTAACAATTTTCCGTAACTGGTGCGACATTCATATACCCCACCAGCGTATCCAACTCTATATCTTTTAACATAAAATAAATATCGGGGTTAATTTTATGCCATGCCAGACATTTTTCAATACTGAATTGTCCGCCATCAATCTCATCATATACCATACGATCCAAAAGAAGCGCTTCTTTTAAATCTTTTTCGGTAACCTCAAAGCCAGACACAAGTTTAAGTTGGGCTTCTGTTTTATCTCTACAGGATGAACCAACAACAGGTAAAGGCTGAGGCACTACAGGATCAATGAAATTGGTAAGTGGTGAAACATTTGTGGTTTTCTCTAAATATCTATTGACAAGATTAACTAGATTTTTCAGGTGGTTGTCCATAGGTGTACTTATTGCATCCAACCAATGCGTTGCGCTTAGATAATATTCCACGGCATCATCAAGTTGGCAGGTATCTATTCTGAAAGGTATAATTATCCTCTCATATTTGCATGCTACATCTATCTCCTTTAAGACGTGCTTCGAATTGTTTGAATTTTCTGAAAACACCAAAAGAAAAATAGATGAATTCTTAATTGCTTTTATTATTGAAGCCGCATAAAGCGCTCCTGCATCGGCATCTCGATAGGCAATCCAACATTTGACTCTAGCGGATTCAAGGTAATTCACAACGGCATCTGCCGTTCTCTGATCTTTAGTTGAATATGAAATAAACACATCGTACATGTTTTTTCCTCTAGGGCATGAAGATAATAGTACCGTTTTCTAAAGATTTTATTTTGACAAGACTATGAAGATTAACCCCCTCTGTAATCAGACCAGATGCACCTTGCTGAAAAGATTTTTCTATGCAAATACCAACACCTACAAGTGTGGCATTAGCCTCTTTTACAATGGTCATTAATCCATTTACTGCACCGCCACGTGCCAAAAAATCATCAACTATCAATATTCTATCAGATGAATGAATAACATCCTTTGAAACACGAATATTAGATATTGCTTTCTTTGTATATGAAAACACTTCCGCATTGTATGTATCGGTTGGTAAGTTCGTGGGACTATGTTTTTTTGCAATAATAAATGGGATTTGCAGTTCTAAGGCACAAAAAGCAGCTATAGGAATGCCCGAAGCCTCAATAGTGATTATTTTAGTCGGTTGGCATTTCCTAAAAATACCAGCCATTGCTTTTCCTATTTCATATAGCAATTGTGTGTCAACCAAATGGTTTAAGAATTCATTTACTCGTAAAACACCACCATCGCCAATTTTCCCATCTTTGAGTATGCGTTCTTTTAAAAGATCCATATTAATTGGCTCCCCGCAATATATTCAATTTGAGTCCGCAACTTTAATTGCGATACGAACTACTCTCGCAAAATCGTTCTTAACCCTGTTTGCTGTTTCAATTACTTCATGATGATGAAGCTTCGTATCTAATATTCCACATGCCATATTTGTAATACAGGACATACCAATTACTTGCATTCCACAATGAGCGGCAACTAATGCTTCTGGTACCGTAGACATGCCTACAGCATCGGCACCTATTTCCCTAAAAAAACGAATTTCGGCTGGAGTCTCGTAATTTGGACCACTGTACATAATATATACACCTTCACGTAGTGCGATACCTTCATGTGATGCAATCTCCTTTAGTTGCGTACGTAATCGCTTCGTGTATATGTCAGTTACATCTGGAAACCGTGGACCAAATTCTTCAAGATTGGAACCAATAAGAGGGTTTGAGCCAGAATAATTTATATGATCAGTAATAATCATCAAAGCACCCGCCGAAAACTCAAGATTTATTCCACCCGCGGCATTCGTTAAGATCAGTGTTTCCACACCAAGCTTTTTCATAATTCGCACAGGCAACGTAATCTCAGACTGAGGATACCCTTCATAATAATGTAGCCGACCTCGTAAAACAACGACAGGTATCTTGTTGAAGTCGCCAAAAACAAATGCCCCTTCATGTCCCTCTACGGTTGGCAAAGGGAACTCTGGTATTTCACTGTAAGGTATATTTATTATATTGTCTAAGCTGTCTGCAAAATCACCAAGCCCGCTACCTAAGACAAGGCCTATCCGTGGAGATACAGTTGTTCTTGTACGAATAGAGGATACGGCTTTTTCAATTTTCTGCATAATAAGCGACATATTTTTCACTCCTTGATATTCCAAAACAAAACATCTGCCAAAGGGGTTGTATTTGGTTCTCTCTTTATCGGCAAAAAGCCTTCCCCTTTAAACGAGGCTGTTACAAAATACTGTATTTTGTAACAGCGAACCTAGTTTCATACTGGAAAGCGAATTTCAAACCGCTCTCCCTCGAAAAACTGACCCATTATAGGGACAATATTGTGTTTCAGTCTTTTAACTTATCATCCAAGCTCAAAGTCAAAAGAAATACTTGCTCTGAAATTTTTGCTAAATCATCAGAACATTCTGCCTTTTTGAATATGCGTCCCTTAGATATCTCCTGCCAGACAGGTGGCAACTGATTGTAACGATGTACCATGCCGCCGCCAGCATCATCGGCAACGTGATAGACTTCCATCACTCCTGCCGTTATTATTCTGCAAAGACACATAGGACATGATTCCAGCGACGAATACATTGTGTATCCCTTAATCAACTCCCTGCTTTTATTTCTGTGCTGCACTTCAAAGTTATTTAACAAGTCCATTTCAGCATGTAAATCACTTCTTGGTTCTGAAAAAACTTTGTTTTGCCCACGGTACACGACTTCACCTGTTTCGTTATCCACGAGAACGGCTCCAATACCGAAAGTTCCGTTCTTTGCAGCGCTTATAGCTTCTTTAACAGCTTCCAGCGCAAACGCATCATGCTTTTTTGAAGGAACATAATCAAGGATTTTTCCTTCTAGCTCCTGCAATTTTTCAATGTTTTCCATCTGTTCTACCTCCGTCCTGTTTTAGTATGCAAATTGTTATTGCCGAGTTAATATCAGCTTCAACAACAAACATTGATAAATATTTGTAAAAGACAAAATTACCATTCATCAAAAATATTTTTTGTACGCTTCGTGAAGCTGCAATTTAACAGCGTGCATCCTCCCTTTTTCTTTTTCATGCTTAGAATAATAAGCATCTATTGCATGTTTGTCCTCTTTTTTTTCCCTCTCATCTGAAATAAATTTATGATGTTCAATTCGGCTCAAAAAATACTCATCGTCAAAATATCTTATAAGGTATTCATCATCGGGATTACAATCCTTGTATTCCTGAGAAAAGAAGCGACGAGCTCTTGAAGCTTCATAAATAGATTCTCCAGCTTTTTCATAATATTCAGTTGCTATTTCATATTTTCCATCTGATTTTTCAATAGCATTCATTTCCATGTAAACCTTATATAAATCACGGTATATAAATCCTTCGTAAAGTTTAGTATAGAGGCCATCATTTTTTGGATAGAGTTTTGATAAGTCTTTTAGGGCTTGTAGCGCATAACCGTTGTATTCGTTGAACTGCAAAAAACTATCTCGTTTATACTCCAAATCAAATTCATCATCAGAACTTTTTACAGCAAGCATTTTAAGCAAGGCTAAACGGTTATAACGGAAATATCTAAGCCAAAGAATTAAATTTTCATCCTGAATTGAAAACTTAGGTGGTTCTTCCCTTAAAAAATCCCTTAATTCACAAAAAGCATCACTCGGAAGAGGTTTTAATAGCATGAAAGATTCTTCAAATAATTTTATATTTGCTTTTACGATTCGAATAACATATTTCAATTCGTTCGATGCAGGTTCAATTTTTTTAATAAGTGAGAGTAGACTTTCTTTCTCCTCATAATAATAACAAGCTTCCATACTGTGTAGCAGATAATGTGCCAGTTCAATTTCTGAGTAGATTGGCTCATTTGTATAGATACTAATATTCCTTTTTATTTCGATCCAGTTATTTAGTATTTTTAATTTATCTATCTCAACTGGTTGTGATGCTTCCTCAGAAAAAATGCCAATAATTTCTTGTGCTATTTGTTCTCGTGTTTTATCAGCACTGTTATTGATTTCTTTTGCCCAAATCCCAGCAAGGTCACTCGGGAGGTTTTTTACCGATACGCCAATGAGAAACACATGTAATTTGTGCGGATCCATCCTAGCCGCAAGATATCCCCACTCAAACATCAAATTGCTACTGAAGGGGTTGATTGCATCAGGCCGTGTGTTTTCGACCAAAATAATAGCACGTGTGCATTGCTTGATTTGTGAAAATACTTGCGTACCGATATACAAATCCGTAGGAGTTCCTCCGCCGACGATTCCATTAAAGCCATGCTTGCTTAGTCCATTCCCGACCATCTTTGCAAGGTCTTGGTTTCCGCCCCACACGATAAACACCTTCTCAATTGGCGTAGACATAACCCTCCATAACAATAAAATGACAAAAAACAACTATATATACATGGCTGAAAGAGCCATGTTCCAGTTGTAACAGGTAAGCGAGGTTTTGTCAATCCCTATTTTTTTGTCTTGTCCTATTTTTGTTTTTTCCAAAGAAAACATAGTTTATTAAGATTTCATCTTATTTTAAACCCCGATGGCATAAAAAAGCATAAATTACGGATATCTTGCATTCTCAATGATGCCTAGCTTGTCTTCATAGACTTAGAGATTGTGCAAACGATAGACCTAGCGCAAACATTATGGTAAAATATGATAGAAGTGAATGTATTCTTATGCTCGAAAGCGAATTTGGCTTTTATCACAATACATTGTTTTTGTATGGGGGAAGTTAAACATGGACTTATGTAAAGCCAAAGACCTGGACGGAATCTTGGACGCTTTTGAGCCGGAACCATTGCGCGGCGCGGCGCTGGATATCTTTTACTGCGACAGCACCATCAATAGTCGGGTGGCCGACGAGTATAAATCGCCTTTGGATGATCTTTTTCAGGACTGCTCGCGCTCGCCAAGAAGCAAAGCCTACCTATTTATGGGGCATATGGGGTGCGGAAAAAGCACTGAGCTAAACGTACTAGCAAGGCGTTTGCGGCAGGCGGGTCATCCAACAATCATAATTGACTGCCGTACGGAAACAGATTTATTCAAATTCGATCAATGGGACATCATGCTTCTATTTACGGAGGGGTTGTGCAAGATTGTGGAGGAGTCGGAGTGTCGTTTAGGTATTAAAGATGGAATTCTGGAAGATATTCTTGATTATTTGAAAACTGACATCACCGTGGAGGAGGTGCATGAAAAACAGGCCAGCTTGGGTGTGGAGAGCGGTTTAGGTGTAAAAACCCCTGCGCTTCTATCCAGTGTCCTAAGCCTTATGGCCTCAATAAAGGGCAGGCTTAAAATCGGTCAGTATACACGGGAGAAATTGTCCACAAACATGCAGCGTCGTGCCGCCGAGTGGCTGGAGTATGTACGTGTTATTGCAAATCAGATAACCCACCAGCTAGACGGAAAGAAACCTGTGATTATTTTCGAAAATTTGGATAAAATACAGCCAGCGGACAGAATTTTCAAGATTTTTTCCCATACGGTACTGGCAGAGACATCCTTCCCTGTTATCTATACCTTTCCCATCAGCCAGTTTTATGCGCCCGAGTTTGCCATCTTGCAGGGAGCCTATTCATACCTCACCCTGCCTATGATAAAGATTCGGAATATCGACGGCAGCAGGTTCGAACCTGGCATTCGGGCTATATTTAGTATAGTGAATCTGCGCAAGGAAGAGGGTTGCATNCTCTGGAANGAGGATGCCATGGAAGAACTTATACTTAAAACGGGCGGCGTACTGCGGGATCTTTTCAAATGCATCATCGCCGCCGCTCGTCGCGCTCAAAGGCGGGGCTTGCCCAAATTCGAAATGGAGGATGTGAANGTTGCCTTGACCCATTTTCAATCNGATTTAATTAGATGGATTGATGCCCCCGACTACAAGCCATTGGCAAAAATCTATCAGGACCAAGGCCAAAGAAGAAATGTAAAAAAAGATTTCCTCCTAAAAATGACNATNGCTGGNGCACTTATTGAATATAACGGGGAACACTGGCATGACGTACATCCTTTGGTAGCTGATTTTTTGATTAAACAAGGCTACGCAGATGAACGCCGACCATAATGACAAGGCTCACGAAGACATTCGCTGGATTCTGAGAAACGCCAGCCGTGGATTTTACGTTGTTACCGCACCTCCTTCTATGCAACGTGAGATCGTTACGAAATACTTGAAAGATGGAATAGCGGTATTTACTATGCGGAAAAAGGGGGGCCTTTCGATAATTTGGCGTTGGGACAATGGATGAAGTCCAATGATTCCGCAAGGATATTCTTTGTGCTTAACATGCAACTGGCCTTTCCGCTGGGGACAAATGAGGACATGTACCGCTTTAACATGTATCGAGATACGCTGGCGGATTCCAATAAGGTCTGGATATTTTGCATGATTCGTAACGCTTGCAATCGGTTGGAAAAATCTGCTCGTGACTTCATGAGTTATGTGCGGATGCGGTTACATTTTGACGCAGTTGTCTTAGATTTCGGCTTGCGTATGCATACTGGGTTTTCCACTGGTTTTATACCTGTAAAAGAGGCAAAGCGGTTTGTTGCATATTATGCGGATATAGAGAAAGATATGTTAGCCATGAATATAAAAAAATCACCAACGGGTGCATTGTTATCTGTTGCCATTACGCTAGAAAATATTGGTGACTTATACGTGAAGTGTCTGCAATATGACCGTGCCATAGAAATATACAAGAAAGTAGTATCCTTTCGTGAGTCCACACCAGAAAAAGAGAAGCAAGACATGGCTATTGTTTATATAAAAATTGCCGAAGCCTTTAGAGATAAATTCGAGTACGATACGGCATTGCCATGGTGCGAAAAGGCCTTGTGCGTTTACGAAAAAACTAACGATAGTTTGGGTATTGCACAAGTGAATGATAGTATTGGCCTTATCTATAGTACGCAAGGCAAATATGAAGAAGCAATGACAAAATATAACGTGGCATTGGATATCCGCAAATCAATACAAGGAGAAGATAGCTTGCTTACTTCCAATACCTATGCTGGCATTGCTTGGCTTTTGAGATATCAAGGTGATTATAGGGCTTCGCTTGAACTTGGAAGAAAGGTATTGAAAATCCGAGAAAAAATAATCGGAAAGCAGCACCCTGTGACAACGCGAACTTACTGTTTGCTTGCCCTTGTGCATTTAGATCTTGATGAATATAGTACTGCCCTAAAGCAATGCCAAAAAGCATTGGTCTTATACAAGCAGACTATAGGGGATACCAATCACTTGTCTGGGCAAGTTTATGAAATCATGGCTCATATATATGCCGCTCAGGGNGATTATCGTGCTGCCATTAAATGGTGCNAAAAGGCNTTTCATAATTTTGATTTAGCTTTAGGGCAGGATCATTCCATCACCAAACGAATTCTTGAGTATTTGGACAGACTCCGTCATTATATATAATTTGCAGAATANGGGTAGATCATTTATCAAAACGATTTTTTCTTGTGGGAGTTTTAGTCGGTGATACATAAAAAGCTTTCTTTCCAAAAACTTCGAATGAAAAAGGAAGAGCACTTTGCTGGTTTATAATTGCAGCAACTACCTTATCCATATCGTAGCGTTTTATTTCTGGCAATTGACGTTCATCTGTCTTTATTTGTGGATAAATTTTGAATTTATATTCGCTGATATCTGGTAGTTCCGTTACAAATGGATAATTACGTCCATGTAGGATTAAAGTCTCGCCATATTCTTTTTTGAAACGTTGCAATTCTGAAATTGAAATCAACGGACGTGTATTCATACTGCCATCTGATTCTTTGTAGATTGATTTGCCACAAAGGTTGCTGATCTCTTCCAGTAATCCATATTCCCTAGATGTCAAGAATACCCAGTTATCACAATTCCCTTTTATCGTATCAGCATCTTCTTTGTATTTCTGCTTCAACTGCTTTTGCCCCTGCGCCATCAAGAAAAAACGCATGTTGCGAGATCTGGCGGCACTAATCATGGAAGCCATATCTGGAATAGCGGGTATATTACAGAATTCGTCCAGAACAAAATTCAATCTGACAGGTAATTTTTTGCTTCCCTGTATTTGTGCCACATTTATTAAAGCCTCGTATGTTTGTTTAATGAATGCGGTTACTAGAAAGTGCAATGTTGTTTTTTCGTCTGGAACAATTATGTAAATAGCCGTCTTGGTTTTTCCAATATCCCAAATGTTGAACGAACTTTGAGACAATACTTGGCATAATGCCTTCCGCATGATAAAGGGACTTAGCATGACTGATATACAGGCCGATATGTTACCCCAAGTAGTTCTAGCATCTTTATTTGTCAAAACGTTTTTATAGTGAATGGAAGCGATAGAACCATCTGCCACCAATTGGGACAGTACCATTGTATCTTCAGGAGAAGATTTTGTTGCGAAAAAATTCGCAAAATTATAAATGTTTACTTCTTCTGGTGAAGCAGTCGCAATAAAAAACAACATGTTCGCAAGAATTTGAGAATAAGCTAATTCTATGAAGTACACATCCCTAGTGTTTCTTCTTTGGGGTTCTGCAAGAGAAGTTATAAAATCATTTATAAGTGATATAGCCTCATCTGTTTTGCCGCTGTGGTATAACAGATATGGCAACATAAGTGGGTTCCAATAATCGCTTTGTTTTAAATCCCGAAAGTTTAAGACGATAGTTTTGTATCCCTTGGCGGCAACCAGGCCAGATGTTTTATTAAATAACTCTCCCTTTGGATCTGTCGCTATAAAAGACTCGCCAGCCATAGCCAGAATATTTATTAAAGGCATCCCAAAGAGGCGAGTCTTTTTTGATCCCGTAGAACCAAAAATTATCGTGTGCGTATCGGAATTATCGACATAAGCGGTATGTCCATCGCTTATTATAGGGATACCACCAGCAGGACAATCATCAGCCTCTATATCTATTCGTTTAATGGTGGCTGCATTTTTGATCTCATTTGAATCAGCCCAGCGCGAATCGTTATTGTTCGAAATATATCTTCCAAAATTGTAGTTTTCCTGTTTCATCTTACATATCCTCCTTTGATGAACCAAACCCTATTGAATTGCTAGAGCCGACAAATGTTTTTATACGCTTGACATACGCCGAATTCTTGTTAAACCCAGAAAGCATATCAGCCGAAATCTCGTAACCGCTTAGATTTGATGTAAGTAGACTGTATAAGATATCATTAGCTAATTGCCTGACTGTTGTAAATCCGTTNAAATGCTTGCCGTTTATTATTTCCTCGATAGAATTTACAAGCAATGATTTTGCATCATCTGTGAGGTAAAAATNTCGTTGCTTAAAATATCCAGTTTCTATAAANTCAACCAATTCGTTGGCATTTGGAAACCTTAACCATATAGATTCGAATCGTATGTGAGACGAAAGAGACGATTCGATACTCTCAACCAAACGTTTATTGTTGGCATGGATGTAAAGTATTGTCAGAATTTTGTCGTTTTTGCTTGCTATATAATCAAGGAACTTATTGAAATGCGGTTCGTTTGTATGTTGTACCCACTCATCTATGTTGACACAGGCCAATCCTTTGAAATATCGATGATGGCCAGCAATTTCAGATATTGTGTTGTTAAGCCTTGTCAATTCAGAAAACAATGCATCTGGAGCGATATATGCAAGCTTGTATTCGAAATATNTGACTTTGCCTGTAAATTCAATTATCTTGGCATTATANAGGTAATCCGCAAAGGCATTTATACAGGTTGAAATTCCGCCGCCACGTTTTGCAACCCANAGGTAATTAGGCAGTGTTATGTCTGGAATGGAGTATTTTTCTTTGTTCTGTTGAAATTTACGCANACGCTGAACCATTGTCTTGAATTCGTCCACACCTTGTAATTCCATAATNGTATCGAAACATTTTTCCGCGCATTCTTGTCTGTTCATTGTTGGAATCCTCCAGGTTCTAGAAGCAATTTGCGTGTCTTTCAATAGCATCATATACAATTACTCGTCTTTTGTCAATTCCATGTTTTTTCGTTGTTTTTTTAGGGTTGTCTTCGCATTTTCCGTTTAGCTTCAAACCAAATGAGCATAACTCAAAAAGTGCTCATCTTTTTTGCCTTTGCATATCATCTGCGATACTTAAAAATTTTGGTATACTTTTGACAATATAACGATCATTATCCTTGAAATCCCGTCCTTGTTCTTTCTTGTCACCTACAGCTTGTGCCAACTCCCTGTAAGCCATGGTAACCTCATCTAGCTCATCCCAAGAGACAAGGCATACATGTAATCGTGCCTTTGTGTCTCTGCGGCAAAAGTCAAGATGAATTCGAGTGTTTCTATCGCCACTATATGTTGCAAAACGCTGATGCATTTCATCTATACTGATGGGGCGATATCCCATTGCCGCATGGAAAGCGTTCCATCGGAGCTTTTCGGTTTGCGCAAGAACCTCTGCCACTTTACTGTCTTCGGTGAGGGTTTCTTTTTGCATTGCATCATCTTTTTCAAGGTTTGCNAACCCAAGCATGGCAGGAATAAAATCTGCTGTGGTTCGATTGCTTTCCTGAAAGAACCATTCTAGTTTCTGCCATTGTGGCTCCCCGCCA
>JGI24695J34938_10003038_pt1 | contig 12040 bp, 12 predicted proteins | sample TergutCo191P3_FD_34938 | JGI IMG/M metagenome (IMG submission 34938) | reverse complement strand
GGCTCCCCGCGAAGAACCTTCAAATGTAAAAGTTCTTCACCCTATATTGGGCGCGGCCGTGCGTATTGCTTTGGTCTGAAGAGGAAATTTATGGAAGAATTTTACCACGAACGGTTCCGAACAAGCCCGAACTTGTTTTTTAAAAATTTTAACGTATATTGCTAAAACCTACGCGCCGCTAAACAACAGCCCATATATCAGGAAGCTCCCCAATCAGGGAACCATATATCTAACCCGGTATTGTTCGGATTTATTAGTGGTAATTTTCTCTTAAAATTCTGTTGACAAGTTTTCAGGTAAAGTATATATTTATTATAGTTGAACAATTGTTCAACTATTTGAATCATACAGGAGTTTAAAATGAGCGATAAAGCGAATATTGTAAGGCTGTTCATTGGCGCCGCAATTTTCGGGGCCGGTTTTATAGTAAAGAATATGGCGCTCTCCGGTATTGTCTCTTTTACGGTGTTTCTGGCAGCATACCTGATTCTTGGACACGATATAATTCTGCGGGCGCTGCGAAACCTTACGCGGGGACAGATTTTTGATGAAAATTTCCTGATGAGCCTTGCGACAATCGGGGCGTTCATTATCGGGGAAACCCCCGAAGCCGCGGGTGTCATGCTGTTTTATCAGATTGGCGAGTATTTTCAGGACAGGGCTGTAAAAAAATCAAAAAAATCAATTTCCGATTTAATGGATATAAGACCTGATTACGCCAACCTGATAAAAGAAGGCGAAACAGTTAAAACGGCTCCTGCTACTGTGTGTATCGGAGATTTAATTTTAATCAAACCAGGCGAAAAAATCCCCCTTGACGGCGTTGTCACCGAAGGCTCTTCGATGATTGACACCTCCGCGCTGACAGGCGAATCCGTTCCCAGAAAAGCCGCCGTATCATCCGCCGTTTTATCCGGCTGCGTTAACATGACAGGCGCGTTAACTGTAAAGGTAACAAAAACTTTCGGCGAGTCTACAGTATTAAAAATAATCAACCTTGTCGAAAACGCGGCGGGCAGAAAAGCGAAAACGGAAAACTTTATCACCAAGTTCGCGCGCGTTTACACGCCCGTTGTCGTCATTCTCGCTGTTCTGCTTGCCTTTATTCCGCCGTTTTTATTGGGCGGCGAACTGAAAGAATGGATAAACAGGGCTTTGGTTTTTCTTGTTATATCCTGCCCATGCGCTTTGGTTCTTTCCATTCCAATGGGATTTTTTGCCGGTATAGGCAGAGCGGCAAAAAACGGAATCCTTGTAAAGGGGGGCAATTATCTTGAAGCGTTCAGCAGACTTGATACTGTCATTTTTGACAAGACTGGCACTTTGACAAAAGGCGTGTTCACTGTTACGTCAATGCAAAACGCGGGCAATTTCAGCGAAAGCGAACTGCTTAAACTTGTCTGTTACGCCGAAAGTTTTTCCAATCATCCGATTGCGTTATCTGTCAATGAGCATCTGGCGCGAAGCGGAGGCAGCATTGAAAATGAGCGAGCCGCGCTTACAGATTATGCGGAAATCGCCGGACTCGGTGTGAGCGTTAAATTAAACGGAAAGACGGTTCTTGCCGGGAACCAGAAACTGATGGAAGAATACGGAATAAAATACGAAGAATCGCCAAGCGGCGGCACAAAGGTTTATGCCGCTTATGACGGAGAGTTCGCCGGGTGCATAGTCATTTCCGATGAGGTAAAACGTGATTCAAAGAGCGCCATTTGCGCGCTAAAGGAAAGGGGAGTGCGCAGGACTGTCATGCTGACGGGGGACAATCCTTTGGCGGCGCAGGAAGCGGCCGCCGGGCTGGGGATTGATGAGGTTTACGCCGGACTTTTGCCGCACGAGAAAGTGGAAATGACAGAAAAAATCAAACTGGGCGTTCGCGCAGGAGAAATACTTGCCTTTGTCGGGGACGGCATCAATGACGCTCCCGTTCTGGCAATGGCCGACGTCGGCGTGGCAATGGGAGAGCTTGGCTCTGACGCGGCAATCGAAGCCGCCGATGCGGTGTTAATGACCGATGAGCCGTCCAAACTGGCGCTGGCAATTGACATCTCGCGCTTAACGGGAAAGATCGTTAGACAGAACATTGTTTTTTCATTGGGAATAAAGGCGGTTTTTCTTGCGCTTGGCGTATTGAGCATCGCTTCCATGTGGGAAGCCGTCTTCGCCGATGTCGGCGTTTCCCTTTTGGCGGTATTAAACGCAATGAGGATTATTCAAAAACCTTTATTTTTCAGGAAAACGGAAGTATCATGTAAACAATGATACAAACCCTGGAAAAAAAGGCCCGCATTATTCAAATTGCCTCTGTTACCGCGTTAATCGGCAATTTCATGCTCGCGGCTGTTAAAATATGGACAGGCGTTTCCGCCGGAAGCCTTGCCGTAATCGGAGACGGTATCGACTCTTCCGTGGATGTTGTCATCGCGATTATTTCCCTTGCTGTAGCCAGGATTATTTCCCGCCCCGCGGACGCGAGCCACCCCTGGGGGCACGGCAGAGCGGAGACGGTGGCGACCGCAATGCTTTCTTTTATGCTGTTTTTCGCCGGAGCGCAGCTGATTCTAAGTTCCGCAAGGCACATTATTTTCGACGGACAGCGGGAAGTTCCCGGCATGATCGGCATTGCCGGCACTGTTGTTTCGATAATCGGTAAACTGCTGCTTGCCTGGCTGCTTTTCATGTTCGGGAAAAAGGCGGACTCGCCGATGCTCAAGGCAAACGCGAAAAACATGACCGCCGACGTGATGCTTTCCGCAGGCGTGCTTCTTGGCCTGGGATTTTCGTTCATCTTTAAAATCGGTCTAATCGATTCTTTCGCGGCGGCGCTTGTCGGGATTTGGGTAATAAAATCCGCTTATGAAATTTTTAACGAAGCCAACGCCGAGTTAATGGACGGCGGCTCCGACAAAAAGTACTACCAGACTGTTTTTGACGCTGTACATTCCATTGAAGAAGCGGGGCATCCGCACCGCGTCAGAATGCGCCGAATCGCGGGGCATTGGGACATCAGCGTTGACATTGAAGTTCCCGCGAACAAAACGGTTATAGAAGCGCACTGGATAGCGTATAACGTTGAAGAAGCGATAAAAGCGCGGATAGAAAATGTTTACGACATTATGATTCATGTTGAACCGGCCGGAAACCAGGAAAAGGAAAGCTACGGCCTCAGCGAGAAAAAGTTAAGAAAAATTAACGAGCGGGACATGTGAGGCAAACCCTAAAGTTCGCGTAACGCCATTATTCTTTCTTTGCCGGTCTTGCGTGCGCGGAAATTTCAAAACAGTAATCGCCGAGTTTTTCGATACGGCGCACAAGGTCAATAAAGATCAGTTCCGCTTTGACGTTCTTTCCGGCCTCGATGCGCTTGCGTCCCAGTTTTTGCAGTTTCTTGCGGCTCTTGTCGATACCCGCTTCAAGTTCACCGGCTTTCTTCATTTGTTCTTCTGAAGGGTTTCTGCCCAGCTGGTTTTCAAGAAGGGCAAGGAATTTTTCAACCTGGCCTACGTATGGAATAAGCACATCCATTTCCTTGTTCTTGATTTTCAGCATGTTGTTCTTGTTTATGGCTTTTTCCAGCAGCAGGCTGATGCTGAAACATTCATCGCTCATCGCTTCCAGAGCGACTATTACCTGCATTAAATAGGAAATGCGCGCGTTTGATTTGGATTTAAGTTTAGCGCGCGAACACTCGATTAGAAAGTCGGAGAGCGCGTCCCGCATCTGGTCTATATATTCTTCCTTTTCGCGCATTTCGGTGCAAAGGGATTTAACGCTTTCTGTAATGTCACCTTCATTGCGCAAACCTTTCAGTTCGTTGTAAAAACGCGAGTACATAAACGAGACAATCTTTGCCATTTCGCTTATCTCGCTTTCGGCGCGGATAATGTTCAATTCAGGCGAATCAACATTGCCCGCGGAAACATATTCGAACTTGTACGGACCGGTTTGCTTTTTCTTGTCTGTTTCCCTGTCGGGAATGATGAATGTAAGAAATTGCGCGTATTGTTTTACAAACGGAAGGAATAACAGGGTAGTGATTATATTAAAGGCAGTATGAAGACCGGCTAAATGAAGCGGAATCGCTTCGTTGGAACCTCCCGCGGCCCAGGGATCTCCGGGTAAAATTATAGCGATAAATTTCAACAGCGGTATTAACAATGGAAGCGCCCATAATACGCCGATAACGCTGAACAGGACGTGCGCAAGCGCCGCCCTCCTTGACTCATTGTTCCCCGCGATGGAGGCAAGCGGCGCGTCAAGCGTGGTGCCGATATTCGCGCCAAGCACCATCCCGGCGGCCATTTCGTAGGGGATAATATTCTGGAACGAGAGAGCCATTATTAAAGTTATGGAAGCGGTGGATGAATTGATTATCAGAGTCATTACAAAGCCGACGCCGAACCCGATAAGTATGGCAAGGAATCTGTACTCTCCAAGCGCGCCGACAGCGTTAAAATCTATAACGTCATGCACATTGGCAAGTCCGTCTGTAAGGAAATGGAGTCCAAGGAACAAAAAGCCAAAGCCAAGCAGAAAATCGCCTACGCTTCTGTATTTCCATTTAATTACGCTTGCCAGAAAGCCGATGCCAATAGCGGGAAGGGCAAAACTGTCAATATGCACCTTGAACCCGACAATGGAGACTATCCATCCTGTCAGGGTAGTCCCGATGTTCATTCCGAAAATGACGCCGATTGACTGCGTCAGGTTGATAAGCCCGGCGTTTACGAATGAGACCACAATAACGGAAAAAGCCGATGAAGACTGGATAATAGCCGTAGCTATAAAACCGGTCAGTATCCCGATGAAACGGTTGCCGGTCATAAAGTTCAAAGTTTTGCGCATGCGCTCGCCTGCGCTCTTTTGCAGCCCGTCGCTCATTATCTTCATACCGAACAGGAACATGCAAAGGCCGCCCGTCATACGAAGCAAAAGTGTGAATAAAGCCATGATTTATGATACAGGCAATGGAAATAGTCACCTATAGGGGATTTCCCCTATAAGTTGGTTTTTAAAACCATGTTTAAAAAACCAGATGAACCGCGAATTGATCGATAAGAATCAGTGTTCCAAGAACACCAGTATAGACAGCAAAACCGAAAAGAGATCTTTCTTTGATTATTTTTAGCATAAGTTTTACGGCGAAAAACCCCACAATTGCCGCGCTTATGGTTCCGGCGATGATTGCCGCCGCTCCAATGCTTTCAGTCCCGGATGCCTGGGAGGAAATAAGGTCTTTGGTTTGCAGGACGACCGCGCCGAGTATTGCCGGAATTGAAAGCAAAAATGAAAACCTCGCCGCGAAATCGCGGTCCAGTTTACGGAACAGCGCTCCTGATATTGTCGCTCCCGATCTTGAAATGCCCGGAGCAATCGCTATCGCCTGCATCACCCCGATAATAAGCGCGTCCAGCCAGTTCATTTCCCCGGTTTTCTTTTGGCTATTATTCGCGGCCGCCCGTCTTGATAGAAGCTCAGAACTTACCAAAAGCGCCGATGTCAGTAAAAAGCACAATCCCAAATAATTCCCAGATTCAAAAATATGTTCAATTGTGTCGTTAAAAACAAGTGCGGCAATGACCGCGGGAATTGTCGCCAGGATCAAATAAAACGTAACAGGCTGAATGATTTTTTTTAATATGCTCCAGATATCTTTCCACAGAACGACAAAGACCGCCAGCAATGTTCCGGTATGCAGCATTGTGTCAAAGAATAGGGTAGGCTCTTTAATGCCGAAAATTTTCTGTAAAAGCACTAGATGTCCCGAACTGCTGACAGGTAAAAATTCCGTCAGTCCCTGTACAATCCCCAGGATTATTGCGTTTAATATGCTCATTATCTATTTTCCTTATACGTTACACTATACACTACTCATTATTCACCAGGATAGAGTGTACCGCGATGTTTCTGTTTGATATTTCCTTTTCCATCATTTCTTTTGTAATCTTTCCCCTGGGTTTCGGGTGAGGCGGAGCGTCTGTGACAAGCACAATGACACGCGACTCCGCTTCCCATTTAAATTTAACCGCTCCGTCATAAAGCGCCTCGTGAACGGCCTCCGGAATGTCACCGCCGCCGCCGACCCGGATTGCGTTAAGATCGCGCTGGAATTTGTTAAAATCGGTTGTGAACGGAATTACCCTAGTAAGGTATGTTTCATAATAATCCTTGAACAAAACCATGCCAATCCTGAAAGAGGGAAAACCGTCCACGAATTCCCTAAGCTCTGGTATTAATTTTGCCCGCACGGGATCGATATATTTTTTCATGCTGTTTGTCGTATCAAGGCATATCACAATATCGAGAGCCTTGCCTTTTTCTTTTCCCAGCACGCTCAGTATCTTGTCAACGACATCTTCAGGCTTGTCTTCCGGTTCGGGAACCGGTTCCTGTTTCGCTTCCAGCGTAAAAGGGTTATCCTTGAAAGCGCCCCGGTAGTCGGCGTAGGGGAGGGTGAAGGCGCGGATGTTAAGGTATGTTCCGTCTGTAAGGTATACCTCGCCTCTTCGGCCTCCTTCGTATCCGTAGTAGAGAATATAGGGAATGTAAATATGAAAGGACGGCCCAAGTTCGCTGTGATTGACCACTGTTGAAGAAATCAATGAATAGACGCGGCTTTCTTTTGGTATTGGAACGCCGTTTAAAAGCCGAATCTCGTCCCCGTTGATAGGGTTCCATTCACCTGCGCGGTAGGCGTAATTGTCGGCTCTCATTAACGGGTCTCTTGTCGTTTCCGTGAGCAAAACCGATGAAATATCCGGCTTTTTCCTGATAAAAAGATGAAAACCGCCGTCTCTCCGCAGTTCCAGACGCAGATCTTCGCTTGATATGCTCAAATCCTGCGCATGAAGGGATGCGTAAACGGCGAAAAGTGAAATTATAATCAGAATGCGTTTTTTCATGGAACTGTAATTAATTATCGGAGGAATTCCGCGTTTTTTTGATATTTATGGCGGAAATCATTAGAAATTTCCTTTAAAAACCGGGAATTGAATATTAATATTGAGGATTAATACCCAAGAACCTGCTATGCGAGGGAGCTTTAAGGGAAGTTATTTATGTGCGTCATTCATGTTTTATTTCTGCGGGATCAAACATGAAGGTGTCATATTCGCCTGTATACCCGCATTCACCCATTCTGGGAGAATTTGTTACAGGGAGAAGCATGTCTTCTCCGCATTCATGATTTTCACCGCATTCCATACAATAAAAAGGATCGTTTGATTCGCAGGAACAAATGCCGCATATATAGTCAGCTTCTTCGCCGCATTCAGCGCAGGTAAAAACGGGAGGAGTGTTACGTGCTAAAAGGCGCACAACGTTTTTTTGGCTCTTGCGCGTGATGTTTCCGATAACGGTAATGACAGATTCTGTTGTAGAGCCGAAATCATACGCATGAAATATTTTTTCTCCGGCTTTGAGATCTCCCAATTTCATTCCCGGCCTGATTTTAATATGATTGTCAATATAAAATTCGCTGAGATGTCCGCAGCATTCCAGCCATATCTTGCGCAGAAAACCGTCAACAGCCGATAATGTTTTGTCCAAAGGAACATCAATATACAGCCAATAATTTTTATCATAAGCGCCCTCTACCTTTAACAGGCAGCACTCCTGTTTTTCTTTTTCCGCGTTATGATTCTTGATAATATGACTCTTCATTGCGGTTTTGCCCAGATTCGTTCCGCAGATATAACAATCGCCGTTTGATTTTTCAGCCATAGAAATCCTCCATTACGGAATTATATCTCATTTTTTTGTTGAAGACAATAATACAGGAAATTTTGTTGTAAATAGCGGGTGAGTTTATAATCAATTACAGACTTTGCGGCGCCTGAACCTATTTGAACCATTTTCCTGAGGTCAGGAAAATGGTTTGCAACATTAAGCCCGCTATTCTTGCAAGCAAGCATAGCGCGGTCTATAACCTTTGAGAAATTTTCCCACTTGGAATAGTTCAATACTCCCTGTAGATCCCGAGCTAACCAAAATTCCAATCCGTTTTTATCAGTTTGTTTGATTTTCTCAAATGTTTTATATTCCGCGGCTTCCAATTTTGCATATATAGACCTCCATATTATGCTATACACACATATAGTATAATAAATTTGAAAATCTGTCAAGAGAAATCTCGTAAATTAATTAAAAATCAAGATATATAAAAATCGCGCTATAATTATTTTTTTTCACTTGGCTGTTATTTACTATGTCTTTGAATAATACCGCCGCATTTTGGAAATGGATTTTCTTACAGCGGGGCGGACAGCTTCTTCTATTGATTTGATTATTGAATCGTCTATATCGTCAAGGTATTTCGCGACAGCAGCCGATACATCGTCTCTAATATTTTGTTCAGGTTTAAATAATTCGAAAATCTCAATCTTTAACGCTTTGGCAAGCTGGGAAAGAGTTTGCGCCGAGACCCATTTTTTTCCGGTTTCGATATCGCTTAAAAAAGTAGTTGAAATGCCTAACTCAAGAGCAAGATGCAATTGCGACAGACCGAGACGGCTGCGATAACGCTTGATATTCCGGCTTAATATAGCGCGGCAGTCCTTTTCATTCTTATTCATAGTTTTTTCTTCCTCTAATAAAACAAATCTTGACACAATAATTAAATAATGCTATATAATCGAAAATGATACAATTGCAGAATATGGACATCGAAAATTTCTCTTTTATTTTCTGCTTTGAGCAGTGCGCTGGCTATACCGCTCCATCACAGAATTTACGTATACAATTTACCCCCGACATTTTTTCGTAATATAATACAAAATATAAACCGTTTTAGGTTTTTCTTTACATTATACCTAATTAAGTTAGTTTGTTCCCTTGCTTTAATATATTCTCTTAATTTTCAACAGGAGGCGATATGAAAATCTTTAAAGCTTTATACCCTTTAATTACATTGTTCCTTATTCCATTATGGATAGGATTTTTAACAGATTTTATTAAACAAAAAACATGGCTTTTAAATATCTCTATCGGTATTACTACATTTATGATCCTTATCGTTTTAACACGGGTGATATACGAATTTATAATGATATATGAGCTTAAGGATAAATTTTTCCGCTGGAGGGTAGATTCTTTTATCAAAAAGACTCGTAATAAAATTAAAAACTCAATTACAAGAACAAATAAATCTAACAATATTGATTACGCAATTTATAAATTCAATGAAATGTATTCACATAATGTTTACCCGGCGATTCTGGATGAATTAATCGAAAAAGAAAAAAATCAGTATAAAAAAATTACATTGCAAAATTATAAAATTAAACTGGAGGCTGAAAATGAAAACAAAAAAAATTAGTATTATGATGGCGGCATCGCTGACATTATGCGCACTGCTGGTCTTTGCAGGATGCGGGAAAAAGATAACTATTCCTGTAGAAAAACTGACAAGGGACGGTTATCTTACATTGCGGGAGTACAATGAAAAAGGTAAATACGGTACTGTGATTATTTTACCGGAGAGGCATAATTCAAGGCTTATACAGGCGGAATTCGGCTGGGCTATGAATATTCTGCTTGAAGATTGCGGAATAAACACAATAGCGCTTGAAGGTATGTACGGCGATGAAACAATGACCGGAGTAAAGCCGGTGTTCGAAACAGAGAAGGAAAAATACGAAGTATTATTGTCTGTGCTGGAACAGGGAAACATTAAAGCGCCTGAGTTTATGTATCTTGCAAAAGACAGTTTTGTATTCGGCATAGAAGATGAGGCTGAATACGCAGTTAAACCGACCAATAACGCAGACAACGCTATTAACCAGTCATTGCTATTAAGTGTAATGATCGATCTAGGTTATGAGGTATTGGAGCCATACCTTGAAAACAATGACATTGATTTTGTCGCAATTCTCGCGCTGAATCCATGGACATGGGAAACTTATGAAATAATCGGCAAAGGTTTATCACTTGTTGATACAATTGACCGTTTAAAGAACTTGAAGATAAAACATGGAGTTTACTTAACACGCGGGCTAGAAGCGGTTTTAAAGAGCTTAAAGAATTTTATGTCACGGCGCATAAACGCAGTTTTACAATGGCGGAAAATGTATACAACAGACTTGTAGATAATAACAGTCCGCTTGTAATGATTATAGGAGCCGCTCATACAGAAGATATTACAACGTATTTTAATGAAAAAAATGTCAGCTATTATGTCTTTGAGCCAAGCGGTCTAAATATGGCAGGTATTTGGTCAGATCTTGCTTATGCCGAGTATGAGAAAAAAAGCGAGGGAGAATCATTATTTATGAATGAACAATTAGTAAACTTTTTTGAAGAAGGGCGTAACTCTCGGCCTACATATGACAAGGAATGGATAAAAAACCAACTGTCTTTTACTTCATTAATCGAGAATTTAATTAATAATGCGCATCCGTGGTCGCCGGATGATAACCTGATATGGAATACTCTTGAAAATGACAGATTCAGGTTTATCCGTGAATTTATTGATGCAAGCAATCAGGCTGATATTAAATGCGCCATTGTAAATAACAAAGGAGAACGTGTTTATGTAAGGATTGTTAAAGATAACAACATCACCAGAGAGCAAAATTTAAGTTTTGTCAATTTGGAAACGGCGTTCAGGGATATGATTGCCCGGTTATCGCAGATAGACGAGCAAAATTTGTCTCTTGAACAACGAATAAAAGCGTATGAGGGCATAATATAAGTAATTACTTTAATGCAAAGGACTATTCTTATAAGCCCTAATGAATCGTTACTTACCATGCCGGAGGCGCAATGGTAGCAGCCACCCAAATTTTCTGGTGTACCTGTGGATAACTGTACACCACCCGTAGCGTAGTTTAATAAAATTTTAACTTTTTCAAAAAATTCTCATTTTCGGTCAAGCAAAACAACGAGTCCGCACCCATATATAGCTGACGCAAAAAAAGCAATAAAAATTAATGCGTCAGGAGAAAAACTATGTATAAAAAAAGAGAATTTATTGATGGCGCGTTTTATCATGTTACGTCCCGAACCAATGATAAAAGCCGTGTTTTTGAAAATAAATTGGGGCGCAAGGTAATACTAATCACATTGCAGGACGCAAAGGACAAGTTTCGTTTCCGGTTGACAAATTTCTGTGTTATGCCGACACATATTCATTTGCTAATTCAACCAGCGGAGGGAACCCATTTGGATAAAATAATGCATTGGCTTAAAAATAATACGGCAAAACGATGGAATTTTATTCATGGCTCAAGCGATCATCTTTGGGGGCAAAGATATTTTGCAAGAGCTGTAAAAGACGCCAGAGAATATGATTTTGTAATGGATTACATTGACGAAAACCCTGTAAAAGCGAAACTTTCATCGACACCTGCGGAATGGAAGGCATCAGGCGCTTTTTATAAAGCTCAGGATTTACAAGAACTTGTAGATTTTTCTTCGACAGAGCGGTTATCATACATCAAGCTGCTTTCGCCTATAACATTTTTAGTTTCTAATTTATTTCCGCAGCCCCAGCTTGAACGAACTTTAAAATATTACGGAGCTTACGCTGAATCTCTTGAACGGCTTTACGGAATTGTATCTCAAATGCCATTGTTAGGTGAAACTGAAAATATATCAGAGCCGCTGACGCATCTTCATTATTTCACCGGAACAGAAAATTATTTTATTTATGAATACGACAAACAAGACATAATGTACTGAAAAACCAGCGTAAACGTTTTTCCTTTTAAAACAGAGTATCAACAATTTAGTTTATCAAAACTAAAAAGCATCCCAAATATTAAATTAAAATGGCAGCAGCCACCCAAATTTTCTGGTGTACCTGTGAATAACGGGACACCAGATATAGCGTAGGTTAATTAAATAGGTGAAATTTACCCCAAGAAACCACAGAAAGTAAAAAAGAATAAAGAGAAAATTATTTATCAATATGAGGTGATTGAGTGTTTGGACTTCCCCCGATTTTATGGACAGTAAATTAAGCCGTTAAGTTTTTTTGATATGTTATTGGTATAGCATATCCTAAGGTTGAGTGTCTACGACACCTGTTGTAATAAATCTC
>JGI24695J34938_10003037_pt1 | contig 12040 bp, 10 predicted proteins | sample TergutCo191P3_FD_34938 | JGI IMG/M metagenome (IMG submission 34938) | reverse complement strand
TGCGGCCTAGAAGACTTGAACTTCCATGCCTCTCGGCACTAGCACCTCAAGCTAGCGTGTCTACCAGTTCCACCAAGGCCGCAAAGTTACCTGACCATATCATCGGATAGGGACGGAACTACACTATTTCTATCAAAAATTGAAAATTATGTCAAGCAGGTGTCTGACAGTGAGATATCCATTTTTAATCCTGCAACGATGAAGGTATATTTCATTATTTAACGAAAAATAGGGTATTTAGATTATTATTGCGAGTTTTTCGCCATAACGGCTGTTATTTGGAAGTTATGGTTAAAATGAAAAATATGAATATCTTAATAAAAATTAATAATTAGTATAAAATATGTTAAAAAAATATTTAAATAAAAAAAAACTAAATTATATATTTTCATGTTAAACTTCTATTATTAAGGAGAGATGCATGAAAAAAATCTCTTGTGTTACGGTTGGTATAGGTTCATGTTTGTGCTTTCTTGCGGTATTAACCATTATATCAATCTTGATTATTAACGGAGCATGGCGGTCTGCTCAAACAGAGCTTGCCGCGGAAAAAAGCTCAGCCGGAAAAATAACAGGACCGCTTTTGGTTTGGATGGATAACAATGACTGGGCGGAAGCTGTCGTAAAAGCATTTAACAGGCAATATCCTGATGTTACTATTAAATTTGAAAATGTAGGAAATGTCGACTCGAGGGGGAAGGTTTCGCTTGACGGACCTGCGGGAATTGGACCTGATGTGTTTCTGATGCCTCATGATCATATCGGCAATGCGATAATCGATGATATCTGCCTTTCACTTCCTAATGAGTTACAGCGGAAATATTCAACTTTGCTTTTGGAAGCGGCTGTCAAAACCTGCACATTTGACGGCGAGCAGTTTGCGATTCCAATTTCTACAGAGAACATCGCTTTTTTCTACAATAAAGATCTGTTAGGCAATAATCCTGTTCCTCAAAGCTTTGAAGAGGTAATCGCGTTCGCGCAAAGATGGAATAATCCCGCGGAAAATAAATACGCGCTGCGCTGGCAGGTGGATGACGCGTATCACAATTATTTTTTCCTTACAGCGTTTGGAATGCAGCTCTTCGGTCCTGGTATGAACGATTTCCGGTCGCCTGGATTTGACTCAGACGGAGCGAAAAGAGGGGTTGAGTTTCATAACAGCCTGCGCAGGTACTACAACGTAAATACCTCGGACGCTACATGGGACTCTACCGTTGCGGCTTTTCAGCGCGGCGAAGTTCCCTTTACAATTACAGGTCCGTGGGCAATCGGCGATGCTGTAAAGAACGGCATTAACTTCGGAGTCGCGAAGCTGCCGTCTATAAGAGGAAACCAGCCGCGCAGTTTCAGCGGAAATATAGTAGCCGCAGTTTCCAGCTATTCACATAACATTCCGGCAGCTCTTGCTTTTGTTGATTTTCTCGCGAGCATAGAAGGGGCTACTATTCAATTTCATATAACAGGAAAACTCGCGGCTTACAACGACATAAGCGGTATTGAAGGGTTAAGGGATGATGAATATTTACGCGGCATAATGGAACAGGCTCCCTTCGCCGATCCTATGCCTGTAATCCCCGAAGTAAACCAGATGTGGGACGCGCAGAAAGCTCTCTTTACTTTTACATGGGACGAGCAGCTTTCCGTTGAAGATGCGCAGAAGAAGGCAATGGAAACCTACGATATCGGACTTATGATGGCCGGTAAATCACGGTCATGGAGTGACTAAGGAGTATATATGAAATATTTAGCGGCGGCTTATTCCGCCATTATCTGGGGATCCGGGCAGTTTTTTAATAAGCAGCAGACAAAAGGATTCATCCTTTTTGCGCTGCAGATATTTTTAATCAGCGTGGAAATGCTTACGGCAAGCGCGTGGAGAAATGCCGCGCGTCTTACCGCGGAAACTGTAAGCCGGTTTGACCTTGGAGTTTTCTTTTCCAATCTGTCGCATCAGTTAGGTGACATTCACAACTGGGGCTTTTTTATCAAAGGCATCTGGGGGCTATTTACTCTTGGAGATACTCCGCGCTTAAGAGGCGCTGAAGTTTACGATCACTCAATCATGCTCATGCTTGGCGGTATTATCGCGGTCTTTGTACTTTTGCTTCTCGGTCTTGTCTGGGTTTGGAATATAATCGACGCTTACAAAACCCGTCTTAAACTTGAGGGCGGTCTTCAAATCTCAAGCGCTCAGTACTTCCGCGATTTATGGAAAAATTCTTTTGAGTACATAATGATTACCCCAGGACTTTTACTTGTATTGTTTATATCGCTCGTTCCGATTGTTTTTTCAATCCTCGTGGCTTTTACAAATTATAACGCCAATTTTATTCCTCCTCGGAGGCTTGTCGAATGGACAGGTCTTGATACTTTTGGAAGAATTCTCGGCGTTAAAATATGGGGCAGCACCTTTATTCAGATTTTTATCTGGACTGTGATATGGGCGTTTCTCGCGACATTTGCGTCTTATGCGTTTGGAATGTTTCAGGCGCTTGTGTTACGTGCAAAAGCTGTAAGGTTCCGCCCGTTCTGGCGCGCTATTTTTATACTTCCCTGGGCGGTTCCGGGACTGGTGTCAATGCTGATTTTCAGGGTATTGCTGAATCAGGAAGGCGCGATAAACCACATGCTGCTTTCAGCGGGGATTATCTCGGAAGCGATTCCGTTTTTATCAAATACTTTCTGGGCGAGGCTGTGTCTGATCCTCGTGAATGTCTGGCTGGGGTTCCCGTATTTTATGGCTCTTATTTCAGGCGTTATGACAACAATTCCACAGGAGCAGTACGAAGCGGCACAAATTGACGGGGCAAACTCATTCCAGCAATTCCGCGCTATTACTTTTCCTTTTATTTTAGCCTCAACCGCTCCGCAGCTTTTAATGAGCGTAACGTTTAACTTTAACAACTTTAATATGATCTACTTCCTTACAGGCGGCGGTCCTGCCAATCCTAATTTCCAGATGGCAGGTTCTACAGATATTTTAATTTCGTGGATATTCAAGCTGACCCTCGATCAGCGGATGTACAATTACGCGTCAGCGCTGAGTATTTTTATATTTGTAATTATCGCGTCGGTTTCCGCGTGGAACCTGCTTAGAACGCGCGCATTTAAGGAGAATTAAAATGAAAGCTTATAAAATAAAGAAAATACTTACTGCGATATTGATTTATATCGAACTTATAATTGTAGCTGTTATTGTCATTTATCCGCTTTTATGGGTTTTAGGTTCCGCTTTGAACGAATCTTCTGGCATTTCGCGCAGCAGCATAATTCCTGAAAAAATTTCGCTTGATAATTTTAAAAGACTTTTTACCCAGTTCAGTTACGGGAAATGGTATCTTAATACATTGTATGTCGCGGTTCTGACGACGATCTTTTCGCTTATAATTCACACAATGACAGCGTTTGTATTCGCGCGTTTTAGTTTTAAGGGACGCAAAGCGGGGCTTCTCACCGTGATGATTCTTCAGATGTTTCCGAGTTTTATGAGTTTAACTGCGCTTTACATGATTGCGCTTAACTTTGGAATGTTAAACAACCTTAACATGCTTGTTATTGTTTATGTAGCGGGAGGAATCCCCGCGAACATCTGGCTTGTCAGAGGTTATATGCTGAACATACCAAGATCAATGGACGAAGCTGCTTCAATTGACGGAGTTACAAAAATTCAGTTGTTTTACAAAATCATTCTTCCTCTATCCATGCCGATTATGTTTTTTATTGCTGTAACTTCTTTTATGGGACCGTGGATGGATTATATGCTTCCGCGGTATTTGATCAACATGAACGAAAAGCGCACACTCGCAATCGGGCTTTTTGATCTTATACACGGAACAAACGCCGATTTTCCGGCTTTCTGCGCCGGAGCTGTGTTAGTCGCAATTCCTATTACGATTATGTATATGGCTTTCCAGCGTTTCCTGCTTGAAGGTCTGATGGCCGGCGCGAACAAGGGAGAATAAAAAAGAACAATTAAAAGCGAACACAAAAAAAGGATTGGTTAACAGAGAGCGGAATTATTTATGGAAGATTATTTTAAGGCGGTAACGCTCGGCGCTTTTACATGGAAAAACGAAGAGCGTATTGCCCTGTTACTTGAATATATCCGAAAACAGAAAGCTGTCTGGCTTTTGTTTCATTTTCTACTCCTGACAATGTGCCTCAACTTTCCTGTGATTTTTCAGATTTCAAGGCTTGAGCCGTTTGAACTTTACTCACGGCTTTATTCTGTTAGCAAAGATAATATAACTGAGAATAAAGAACAATTAACTGAGAGCATAGAAAGAATCGAAGAGGGCAGGGACATTTTATCGCTGGTAGAAAGGACGGCGGCAGGGATAATTCCTGAAGAGGAATTTAACTCCTTCATGATTCAAAACCAATACGGAAGGAATGTTCTGCTGCCTCTTTTGGCGTTTTCTTTTGGGTTAACATTGATTATTCAGATTGTTTTTTATCTAACCGCTGTCTGGTTTTTAAGCGTTTCGCGGATGAATTTTACGCCGCTTTCATTTCTTGACAGGGCGGGACTTTCCGTTTTTTCATCTACATTCCCCGTCTTGGCGGCATGTCTTTTAGGTTTTTTCTTGCCAACAGTTCATTTTATCATATATTATTTTATAGTGATATTTTTTATTTTTCAAAGGAGTAAGTTATGCCCAAATGGTTAGAAAACGCGGTTTTTTATGAAATTTATCCGCAGTCATTTTATGATTCCAACGGGGACGGAATCGGCGATCTTCAGGGAATAATCGAAAAACTCGATTATATCCATAACCTCGGCTGTAACGCGGTATGGCTGAACCCATGTTTCGATTCTCCTTTTAAGGACGCGGGCTACGATGTGAGAGATTACAAAAAAGTAGCTCCCCGCTACGGCAATAATGAAGATTTATTCCGCCTCTTTGACGAAGCGCACAAACGCAATATGCGCGTAATACTTGATTTAGTCGCTGGACACACATCGGAAGATCATCCGTGGTTTATCGAAAGCAGAAAAATTACACCTAACGATGAATATAAAAACCGTTTTATCTGGACGGATAGCTGGTATTTTTGGGGTACAGAAGGATTAAGATTTATCGCGGGCGAAGCTGAAAGAGACGGCTGTTACATCATCAACTTTTTTAAGTGCCAGCCCGCCTTAAATTACGGTTTCTTAAACAGAACTCAAAGCTGGCAGCTGCCGCCCGATCACCCTGACTGCGTAAGCACAATAGAAGCGTTAAAAGACGTTATGCGCTTTTGGCTGAACGGAGAAGGGGGACGCGGCTGCGACGGTTTTCGCGTTGATATGGCGGAATCTCTTGTTAAATTTGACGATGATAACCGAAGCGGAACATGCGCGATTTGGCGTAACATCCGCGAAATGCTTGACACAGAGTATCCTGAAGCGATTCTTGTAGCGGAGTGGAGTAATCCGCCGCTGTCTCTTAAAGCTGGCTTTCATGTTGACTTCTTGCTTGACCATCCCGCGTCAGGATACAGAAGTTTAACGCGCGATTATGAAAACGGAGCGGAGAACAACAGCTATTTCAAGAAAGACGGAACAGGAAGCATTACGCGCTTTTTATCCCAATACATGAAATGGTATGAAGATACAAAAAATGACGGTTACATCAGTTTAATAACAGGCAATCACGATACGCCGCGTATAAGCCACAATCTTACAAAAGAGGAGCTCGCCTTATCTTACGCTTTTTTCTTCACAATGCCGGGCGTTCCGTTTTTATATTACGGCGATGAAATTGGAATGAGTTATCTGTATTATCTGCCGACAAAAGAAGGCGGTTACGGGCGCACCGGAGCGCGGACTCCGATGCAGTGGAATAAAAATAAAAATATGGGATTTTCTTCCGCGCAGGAGGAAATGATTTACCTTCCAGTTGATTCAGATCCAAACGCGCCTTCAGTTGAAGATCAGGAAAATGATCCGTCATCGCTTTTAAATACCGTTAAAAATCTGCTCCGCCTGCGCAGCAGCGAAGAAGACCTTCAGTCAAAAGCCAATTTTGAGATTATTAATGCACCTAACGCTTCTTCCGGCATCCGCTCTTTTGTTTACAGAAGAGGCTCCTGCGTAATTGCGGTAAATCCCGGCGCGGATGAAGCGCAGATTTACAACGAACATCTCGAAATAAATAAAGAGGCGAAACTTCTTTATTCGATAGGTAACTGCGGTTTTGAAAATAAATGTATTAAATTAGGAGCGCAGAGTTTCGCTGTTTGGAAAATTACGGAATAAAATATTTTTGCGGCATTATATGACTAAAGCGTGAATTTTAATTTTAAGCCTTGACAAGCTAAAATATTTAATTCAACATATTAATATGAAAAATCGAGCCATCATCAGCGTATTTTATAAAGACGGCATCCTTGAATTAGCTTCGTTCTTAAACGATTCAGGATGGGAAATAATTTCTACAGGCGGCACATCAAAGTATTTACAGGATAATAAAATACCTGTAACAGACGTATCAATGGTTACGGGTTTTCCTGAATGTCTTGACGGCAGAGTAAAAACCCTGCATCCTGCGATTCACGCGGGGATTCTCGCGCGGCGTGACGTTAAAAGCCATTTAGATACGTTAAAAAATCTTAAACTGGAAAAAATCGATCTTGTGTGCGTGAATCTTTATCCTTTTTTTGAAAAAGCGCAGGCCGGGCTTTCAACAGAAGAAACAATCGAATTTATTGATATAGGCGGACCTGGAATGCTTAGATCCGCCGCGAAAAATTTCCGTGATGTAATTGCCGTTACTGATCCCGCGGATTACGCGGAAGTAATAGAAGGAATAAAATCTAATAATGTATCAATCGAATTTAGGAAACGTCTTGCCGGTAAAGTTTTTGATCTTACTTCCGCTTATGACGCCGCAATCGCGCGGTATTTGCTTGATATTGAATATCCTCAGTATTTACCCCTTTCCTTAACAAAAGGGCAGCCGCTGCGTTACGGTGAAAACAGCCATCAATCTGCTGCGCTTTATTTAAACACGGATCGCCAAGGTGTGATTGGAAGTATGGAACAGCTTCACGGCAAAGAACTGAGTTACAATAATATAAAAGATTTGGATATTGCATGGAAGGCGGTCTGCGCCTTTGGTCTTTATGACGACGGGTGTGATCCTATGGGCAAGGAAGATGTAAAGCGTTTAATTCCTTCCGCCGCGTCAGGAAAATCAATCTGCTGCGCCGCTGTAAAACACAATACTCCCTGCGGGATTGCGTTAGGGAAAACTCTGCTTGAAGCATATAACAAAACTTTTGCGTGCGATCCTGTTTCTATATTCGGAGGTATAACCGCCGTTAATACGAAATTGACTTTTTCGACCGCGCTGAAGTTAAGCGAGTTATTTCTGGAAATTGTAGCGGCTCCTGATTTTGACGATGAAGCGCTTAAAATTCTTAAATCGAAAAAAAATCTGCGTATCATTAAAATTCAAAAGCCGCCGAAAGACTGTTATGAGTATATTTCCGTAGACGGCGGTCTTTTGGTTCAGAGAAACGACAGGACTCTCCTTGATAAATGGGAGGTTGTCACAAGAACAGCTCCTTCGCCTCAGGATATTGACGACATGATTTTTGGAATGCGGGCTGTTACTTATGTAAAATCAAACGCGATAATGGTTGTCAAAGAGCGGGCAGCAGCCGGAATCGGCGGCGGACAGGTTAACAGAATATGGCCGGCGAAGCAGGCGCTTGAAAGAAGCGCTTCTGTAATGCAAGCCGCTTCCAAAGAAACCGCTGATACAGGCGGCGCTCCATGGAAAGACTTTAACCCTGCGGGAGTGCTTGCTTCAGACGCGTTTTTTCCGTTCGCTGATATAGTAGAGGAGGCGGCGAAAGCTGGAATCAAAGCGATAATTCAGCCGGGCGGCTCTATAAATGATAAACTTTCAATTGAAGCGTGCGATAAATACGGTATAGCAATGGTATTTACAGGAACGAGGCATTTTAAGCATTAATCATTAAAATTACGATAAAGGTAAAAAAAAAGGAGCGAAGAATGGTCATTCGCTCCTTTTTTATTTCTTTTTTAGTCTTTTTTTACTTCTTCGCCAACGGTAATAGTTCCTGTTCTAATATCAGCGCTGATTGGCGCGATAGGAGTATTAACTGCCGGTTTTTTCTCCGCTTTCTTTTCTACTGCTTTTTTAACTTCCGCTTTTTTCTCGGTTACTTTCTTCTCGACTGCTTTTTTAACTGGTGATTTTTTTTCCGCCGGTTTCTTGGCTGCAGCAGGTTTTTTTGCCGCCGCCGGTTTCTTTACTGCCGGTTTTTTGGCTGCGGGCTTTTTGACCGCAGGTTTTTTGGCTGCCGCCGGTTTCTTTACTGCCGGTTTTTTGGCTGCGGGTTTTTTCGCTGCCGGTTTTTTTTCCGCCGCTTTCTTAGCAGCCGGTTTTTTAGTTGTGGTTGTTTTTGCCATCATTAACTCCTTTCCAGTTTATATTATATTATCATGTTAGCTCTTCATTGCAAAAAAAGTCAAGTGAAAAAATAAAAAAATTCTTTTTATACGCTTTAATTTTTATTAATAAAAAGAATGACATATTGTTAAGGCGCTGTTACTTAAAAATTTGCTTTTTTATTCTTCCTGAATGATTCAAGGCACTCGCGCTTAAAGATAACAACCGACAGCCCTTTATATTCAATCTCGGCTTTTAATTTAACCGTGTTCTCTTCAATAAGATTCGGCTTTGCTTCAAGTTCAAGAATATGCTCCGGCTTAACCCCGCAGCCTAATAATAAACCTTTAAGTTTAGAAGAAGGCAAAATTGTAGGCTGACAGCCTGTCATTGCAACGCTGGAATTATCAAGAATGATCAGCGTCATCGGAGAATCGGCGTCAACAGCGTCAATAAGAGGAGTAATTCCCGAATGAATGAATGTAGAATCGCCGATTACGGCAATCGCGTACCTTAAACCGGCGTCTGCGGCTCCTTTTGCCATGCCTACGCAAGCTCCCATGCAGATAATACTTTCAATTGCAGACAACGGAGGGGTTGCGCCAAGTGAATAACAGCCAATATCAGAGTTAATTCCGACATCGGGATGTCCGGGACGCGGATCGAGAGCTTCGACAGCTTTATTGAGTGTTTTGTAACTGTCAGTATGAGGGCATCCCTGACAAAGAACAGGCGGACGTGAAGGAAGCGCTTGTGAATTAATACTCTGTCCTTTTCTCGGCGGAAGACCGAGGATTTTTCTGACATTATCAGGATCGAGTTCGCCGGTTTGAACAACTGGTTTTACATTAAAAGAAACAAGACCGAAAATTTTTTGCGCGATAAAAGGCTGTCCCTCTTCTATGACAAGAACCTCGCCCGCGTTTTCGCATAATTTTCGGATTTTTTTCTCAGGCAGAGGATATGCGCCGATATGAAGACGAAGAGGCGAGTTTTTTCCCTGCTTTTTCCGCATTGTTATAAAATCTTTTTCATTTTCTTCGTAGTAATTACCGCCGAGACCTGATGTGATTACAGCCAAATCGCTTTTTGTGCCGCTTAATTTATTAACAGGATGCCGGAATGACCATTCTTCAAGCACTTTTTGTTTAGAAAGCAGAGACTCATAATTTTTTCTGGCAAAAGCGGGAAGCAGCATCCACGCTCCCTTTTCCTGCGTTTTAGAAATTTTATTTTGAGGTTTTGAAGGACGCGGAGTAACGCCGGCTCTCGCGTGAGCAAGACGGGTAACAAGGCGCAATACCACAGGAATATTGAAATATTCTGAAACATCAAACGCTTCGCGTGTCATGTTGTACGCTTCCTGCTGATTACGCGGTTCAAGGCACGGAACCATCGCGAAGGAGGCGTAAAAACGGGAGTCCTGTTCATTTTGAGAACTGTGCATCCCCGGATCGTCTGCAACGGCGATTACAAGACCGCCCTTTATTTTTAAGAGAGCCGCGTTGATAAACGGATCTGAAGCGACATTGAGTCCGACATGTTTCATGGTGACAATAGCGCGTCTGCCTGCGAATGATACGCCCATCGCCGCTTCCATGGCTGTTTTTTCGTTAGAACACCAGCGGGCGATGGGAGCGTTTCCGGCTCCGTCTTTGTTATATTCGTTGATTAAGTACTGTAAAATTTCCGTTGACGGAGTTCCGGGATAACCGTAAGCCGCGCTGATACCTGCGTGTACCGCGCCTAAAGCGACCGCTTCATCTCCAAGCAGGGCAAGTTTATCATCACTCATTGATTAACGCGTTCCACATATTCGTTAGTTTCTGTATTAACAAGGATTTTCTCATCCTGTTTAATGAAGAGGGGAACTCTCACTGTAAGACCTGTTTCGGTTTTTATCGGTTTTGTCGCGCCTGTCGCGGTATCGCCTTTTATATAATTCTCGCTTTCCGCTACGATAAACGTAACCTTATAGGGAATTTGAATATCGATAACTTTTCCTTCCCAAATTGTAAGCTGATAGGAGTTGCCTTCCTGCAGGTACAATTTTTTCTCAGGATTTTCCTCGATTGAAACCTCGTACTGCTCAAACGATTCGCTGTCCATAAAATGGTAGTTGTCCTGATCCGCGTATTGATACTGACTTGCGCGAATCTCAACCTGAGCGTCTTCAACTTCCTGCTGGGTTGGAATGGTGAGGCTCAGCACAGAGCCGTCTTTGATACTTTTCATTTTAATTCTGGCAACGGCAGTACCCTTTCCCGGGTTGTGAAATTCTCTGTCCACTACAAGGTACGGCTGACCTTTCTGAAGAAGGCATGACCCTTTTACTATATCTCCGCCTCTAATCATTTTTTTCCTCTTTTGATTTTATAACGATATTTTATCAAAAACAAATATTTGTGGGAACCCCTCAGCGGGAAGAGGTACTAGAAATATGAGGTATTAATTGATACTGTCTTTATATGAAAATCAATGACAGCGTTTACTCAGAATCATCTGCTTATGCGTTAATTAAGTCGGTATTTTCACCTTTCCTCCGCCCCGCGTTCTGTAAAGCCGTGCCGTCAATTTTCTATAATTTTTTTCTGCGCCAATATCATGCCGCGTTTTTTCCGGGAAGGATTCCTGTAACAAAAGTCGATCATCAGCTTGATAAAAAGATTCCGTTTGTACCGTCATGGATAACGATATATCTTGATTTTGTGCAGTTCTGGGTAAGGATGCTTTCATTTTTTGTCCGGCGTTACAGGCGAAAATCGTTTATACCTGTCAGAGATTTTATCACGTCAATGGGAAACCTTTACGCCTTTGCCGCTGAAGTATACTCAAAAAATCTTTCCACTACTAAACGCCCGTTTTATATCGCGCGTCCGCGTTTTCTGCTGATCCACTTGTTAGACCCTCATCTTATGTGCATTCCGAGCCTGCACGTTATGATAGCCGTTCATACATATACAATGTTTTCCGTTATCGCAAAACAATTAGGCGAAGAAGAAAACTTAAATGATCAAATTGAAGAGATGGAGCAGGGCGCTCTCGCGATTAGCCGCGCTATTCTTTTTGTAAAACAGCACAGCGTCAACTGCATACCGGCGGCGTTATACGCAATGACATGCTTTAATCCCGGTGTTTTTACTCCGCAGGAAGCCGAAAGATTTACTTCTCTTCTTTTTTCGCCCGCTCCCGGTAAAAACATAACACTTGAAAATTGTAATGTACCGCTTCGCAGTAAGGTACACCCTTCCGCCTCTCCTTCGACCGTAATCCCCGAAGCTGATCTGTCTTTGATAAAGAGTCATATATTATCATTGTACTCCCGCTTTCTTGAAGAGAAAAAAACAGCCGTAAACTGGTACGATCCGCTTTTAATTTTCTTAAAAACTTATAACGCGAATGAATAACGAATATTTTTCTAACAGGATTCTTTATCAAAACCCGGCTTGCATTGTGATTAATAAACTCAAAGGCGAAGCGTCTGAAGGCGCAAAGAACGGGATCGTTAATTTGCCTTGTGAGTTAAAATCAGTTCTTGGAACAGATTTTGCTGAGGCTGTTCACCGCCTTGATGTTCCAGTAACAGGCTGCGCGCTTTTTGCGCTCACTAAGCCTGCTCTTTCGTTTTT